>Ga0123353_10013147_pt1 | contig 11836 bp, 9 predicted proteins | sample TergutLab28metaG_3_FD_92763 | JGI IMG/M metagenome (GOLD analysis project Ga0123353, IMG submission 92763) | Labiotermes labralis P3 segment gut microbial communities from Petit-Saut dam, French Guiana - Lab288 P3 | ecosystem: Host-associated > Arthropoda: Insects > Digestive system > Gut ... | reverse complement strand
TTATTTATAAAATTTTTATAAAATATTATTTATAATGAAAGTGAGTTTTTATATGGTAAGAAAGACAAATTTTAAAGAATGTTATTATTTAATTGAACAGGAGATTTTGTATGAGACGAGAGTTACAAGAGATTTTTAAAAGATTAAATGAATTAAAAATGTTTCGCGGATACGTAACTGTTAAAAAAGATAAAACACCAACAATGAAATTTAACGTGCCAGACTCTGATTTATTCACATTAAAGCAAGTAGAGGCACTTCCGCATTTCGCAGGTGTATTGGAAAAAAGTGTAGTTTTAGTTGATATTGATGATACAAATCAGTATAAAATCCTGCTCAATATCATTGATAAGATCGGGGTAAATTGCCGAGTGCATGAAACTACAAGAGGCGGACACTTCTTTTTTAGAAATTCGGGGATTAAAAAACAGAGTCTGAATGGTGTTGATTTGCCAATCGGACTAAAAGCTGATGTTAAAACGGGGCCAAATCAATATGCAGTTCTGAGAGTTGAGGAAAAAGATAGAAAATTAGTCAATGATTGTGAAAAACTCGATGAACTACCATTTTGGCTTTTGCCTTTAACGATTAAAGACAAATGTCCCGATTTTATAAATATGCGTGAAGGAGATGGTAGAAACGATACGTTGTTTACATATCAAAAAACATTAATTAAAAATAATTTTGATAAAAATCAATGTAGAGAAATTTCTAAAATAATTAATGAATATTTATTTGAAGATCAGTTATCAGAAGAAGAACTAAGCAGCATTTTAAGGGATGAAACGTATATGAATGTAAAGAGTAAAGGCAGAAGTGATTTTCCGCATTTAGATGAAAACGGTAAACCTTTGAAAGTTTGGGAAAATACCCAGTTCTTACTTAATAGCAAATTAGGCATGACGCCCCAGTTCAACCAGATAACTAAAAAGACAGGGTTTAATTATGAGCAGTACGAAACTCTTTCTGACGATGCTGTTCTCATTGATTTGCATTCAAAAATAACGATCAAAGGGTTCAAACTATCAAAAAACGAGTTAGAAGGGCATATACTAAGAATAGCTGAAGAGAACGCTTTTAATCCAGTACGTGATTACCTGAATGGATGTCTTGATAAGTGGGATGGAAAAGCAGGTCGTATAAAAGAATTTTTTAAAGTATTTGAATTGACTTCTGAAGCAAAACAATACGCAGATTTTCTTTATACACTTTTTGTAAAATGGCTCGTTACAACGGCATTGCTTGCCTTTAATGATGGAACCATAGCGGCACAGGGCGTTTTGATATTATGTGGGCGCCAGGGCATAGGTAAGAGTCGTTTTCTTAACAAACTGCTATCTAACCATAAATGGGGTTTATCTGGCGCAATGATTGATCCAAATAATAAGGATTCTTCTCGAATTGCTTTGAGTTATTGGATTGTGGAATTGGGGGAGTTCGCAAGAACTCTTAGCGCAAAAACCCAAAACCATTACAAAAATTTTGTTACACAACCAAAAGATTGTGATAGAATTCCATTTGCTCGTTACCCACATGATCTTCCGCGCAGAACTGCATTCTACGCCAGTACAGACGATAATATGTTTCTGAAAGAGGATTCTGGTCAAAGACGTTTTTGGACAATAGCAATCAATGACATAAATGATGATGTTACAATTGACCTTGAACAGCTTTGGGGTGAAATTACTGATTTAGCATTGGTAAAGAAATATCCACACTGGCTCAATAATGAAGAGATTGATAAGCTAAACTTAATGAATCAGGCATTTGTAAATAGAGAATCGGAGTATAATATGCTTTTGGAGAGCTTTGATTGGGGAGCAAATAAAAATTATTATTTTGATCTCACCCCAACTGATTTGTGCAATATTTTTGAAATAAACAGTGCAACTTATTCCGGAAAGATTGGAAAAGCTCTAAAATCGTTAATAACAGCAGATTACGATATTATACCACCAAGTAATCCTCATAAAAATAATAAATACAAGTGCCCGCCGTTCAATGATCGTTTACTGAATGAAAAGGCATTAAGGTTTGCTAAAAGCTCAAGTAAAGAGTTTTGGAAAGATGACGGAACCAAAATTCGGCTTTCGGTGAATGAAAAGATGTCAGAACTTAGTGTCGCTGCTTAGTTTTTGTTAGCTTTTTTGAGGGGGGGGGTGTGGGAGTGATTTCTATATAAAAATTATTATTATATAAGATGTTAATAGTAAATACAAATAATTTAAATTATAATTTTATAGAAATTCACTCCCCCTCCCCCCCTTGCAAAATGACAGAAGAAAAAATGCTTGATTTAAAGTGATTTTTCAGCAGGTTTATTGAAAAATCATTTTGAGCCGATTTTGTAAAAAAGACTTTATAACTTATAAGCAAATTTTTTGAGAGACTTATAAAGCAAAATATCAAAATTGGATCCCACTAATAATGTACAGCAGATGTACGGGGTATTATACAAAAAAATTAAGTATTAATTAAATTAAAACATTTTTCATTTCGATGTCAGGGTATACCCAAGTAGCCTTAAACTTAATTTGACGTTTATTAATATTTAAAATGCGTCACATAGCTTTCAGAGTTTGATGTTTTTAGTCGTATGTTCTCCATCTATTCTGTCTTATCAATTTGTCATAATAAAAAATGTAAAAATTAAAAATAGTCCTTGACTTTTGGCTCCTTGAAACGAATATTATTATTGTAGGCAAATTTCAACACTTTGTAAAAAAGACTTTATAACTTATAAGCAAATTTTTATAAGAGACTCGTAAATGAAAATAATCAGACTGGAAGCTATTATTAATGTACAGGAGATGTTCACAAGGTATATAGGATTTTGAAAAACGGTAACATTAAAAACTATAAATATAAACGAAAAATGTCTGAACATTTATTAACTAAACAAAAAATATCAAGAGAAAGTGAGAATACTGAATGATTGAAAAAATTTCAATAACACAAGAAGAAATATTGTCAACATCAAAAGAAAGAACAACAAACATGAATGAAGTAGTAATGGGCATGGGGGAATTAGTAGAATATGTTAAGCCTTATAATAAAAAGATTTCTCAATCAACTATATATAAATGGATCATGCTTGCTAAGAGAAAGCGTAACACATTCCCTTTTCATAAGAGAGGAAAAAATCTCTACTTCTTTAAACCCGAAATAGATAAATGGTTTCGTTCAGACCGTTAGAGATTCCACGGCTTTCTGCACACTTTCTCGTGATAAGTGAGCATATATTTCAGTCTCTTTAATTGATTTATGCCTGAGTATTTCTTTAACAATATAAAGAGATACGCCTTTGATTACCAAATGTGAAGCACAAGTATGCCGCCAAGAATGAAGGGGGTCTTCTGTTGAAATATTCAATTTTTCATATAGACGAACAGAATAAGACGACACCTTCCCTTGCGCGTACTGATTTCCTAACTGATTTGTAAATAGATATTTGTTGTTTGCTTTAACGGACTCCATTTGCCTTAAAATTTCCATAGCTGAAATATTCAGGTGAACCAATGTTTCTCGCCTTGGCTTGTTTCCCTCGCGAACTCTGATAATAATTAGTTTTTGATTAAGGTCTATATCACTCCATTCAACATTAAGCAATTCTTGAATGCGCAGACCTGTCAAATAAAGGAGCTTGAAAATAGACAAATACGGTTCTTTGGCGTTGGCAAAAATTGATTCAACTTGCTCATTTGAGAAATAGCGCGGTACTGATGGCGGAGGCTTGGTGTTCTTTATATCGGCAGTAGGGTTTTCGGAACAGTAATGGTTTTTCACAGCCCACTTGAAAAAATTCTGTACTATCTGTACATCTTTATAAACGGTGTTTGGTTTCTTTTGACATATTTTTATTAAATGAGCCTGAATATAATCTCTTATTATTTCTTCTGTGATTTCTTCAAAATCAGTAAAAGTCTTTTGTTCAAGGTATATTAAAAAATTGTTTACATTGGTTTGCTGTCTGTTGATGGTACCAATACTTTTCTGCTTTATGCCGTCATGCGAATGAATTAAAACGGAGTCCCTGTACTCTACAAGGCACTCTTTTAAAGGTCTTTTAACCGACATAATATTAGATTTATTGAAAGTGTTGACTTCGCGGGGTATGTATTTGGTTTTTAATACTATTTCCGCATCGAATTTTCTTATACATTTTGTGCTTTTTGATTGCGCCACTCCATTTTCATACCATTTTACCCACCAATATTTTGAATTTTTGCGTTTAAACAAAGAAGCCATTTTTTGAAAATCTCCTGAAAAGTTGCATATATTTTCACATAATTTCATTATAAAATAATGTCACTAAAATGTCACCAAGATAACGGAATTTGATGAAAAACAGTGGAAAATATCGGAAGTTTACAGAAGATATAAAATGGCGTAATTGCTGAAAATCCAAGGACTTATAACGAAAAATGCCCGTTTCTGAGCTTATCTCAAAAACGGGCATTTAGTATGGTGGAGGTGAGGGGAGTTGAACCCCTGTCCGAAAGACAATCAATACGAACCGCTACATGCTTAGCCTAACTTTTAATCTTGCTTCTTAAGCCGCCGCCAGACAGGCTGCAAAAGAAGCCAGAGGCTTATCTCACCTGCGGTCCGCCCCTTACCGCAAGCCAGCGCCTTAGCTGTTCAAGTACATACAGGCGCGCTCTGTACTTGAAGTGCCGCCTTTAATTAGGCAGCGATTGCGAAAGAATAGTCTTCTGCAATTATTGTTTATCGGATGATTAACGAGGCCAACCGAAATCCTCGGCATGCTGTCCAGTACCTTTTATCCCCCGTCGAAAACCAGTACACCCCCCTGTTTTAAGTTTGGAGTGTGGAGTGTTGAGAGTGGAGTTAGATTTTTAAAACTTCACACTCCACTCTATACATCTCACACTTATGAAATATAATACGTTTTTATCGGATGGTTATTAAATTTCTTTATATTTTTAATTGCGATTGCAAATTGCGGGACGATTACCATCGTCCCCTACAATAATCTCAATGTTTATGCGCTTTCCCTAATAATAAATTGGGTTTGAAGCTCTTTGTGTTTTACGCCGGATTCGCGGCCTTCTATTTTGTCTACTATCATGTTTATCGCGTAATCTCCCATTTCGAGTTTTGGCTGACGTACGGTTGTAAGCTCCGGTTCAATTACTTCTGCTGCGGGGATGTCGTCAAATCCTACTACCGCTAAATCTTGCGGAACTTTTATACCTAATTTTTTTGCCTCTTTGATAATCCCAATGGCTACCATATCCCCGGCGGGAACAAAGATCGCGCTTACAGTACTGTCTACGCCGCGGATTTTTTCAAATATATGCAGACCCGCTTCTATGCCGTCATCTTCCACTTCAAAAACAAGCTCCGGGCGAAATTGGATGGAATTGCGCTTAAGAGCGAGTTTGTATCCATTAAGACGCTCGGATGTGGGAAGTCCCTGTTTACCGCAGGTAACACAGGCGATTGTGCGGTGGCCTTTGTCAATAAGATAATCTGTCGCATCCATCGCTCCGCCCTCGTTATTTACGTATACACTGTCAAGCTCTTCACATTTGCGGGCGACTACTATGCTTGGCACACTCTCTTCGCGAAAGATTACAAGCTCCTCATCTGTAACCGTAGATGAGATAAGTATCACACCATCTATACGACGCTCTCTTGCTAGCCGCTGGAAGAGCTGCGATTCGCTCTCCTTTTGTCCTACCGTATCAAACAGTTGTACCGTGTACTCAATATCACGGTTTGTACTTTTAATCCCCTGAAGAACACGCACTACAAAAGATGAGGCAAGGTTAGGAACAATCACGCCGATGGAGTTAGATTTTCTAGTGGCGAGCCCGCGCGCGATTACGTTGGGATAATAATTGAGCTCACGAGCGATCTTTAAAACTTTTTTCCGCGTTGGTTCAGAAATATTGGGTTTATTATTGATCACCATTGATACGGTTGCGGATGTTACGCCCGCCCGCTCTGCAATATCCTTTAATGTCACTGCCATTTGTCTACCCGCCTTTTTTTAATTGCCTGATGAAAACGGATGGCTGCCTCCCTGCGGATAGCCGTAAGGGCTACCCCTACACACCCATAAATCCCAAACGAAACAATAAATCCTATACAGACAAGGCATGCCTTGTCTCTTTGCTAAATCCCAAATGAAATGCGAAACGCCGCGCCGCTCGCCCCTGCTGCTCCAATCGTAAGATCCGGCTCTATACGGATCTTATCTGCGTAATCGCTCAAATTTGCATCAACTATCGCGTCAAATATCGTATAAAGATATGTAAAAAGTCCTAACCATAAATAAGTATTACGCATCGAAAACGCGGTATCATAACGCCCCTTCCAAAAAGAGAGATGCTCCGCCCTGTACTCATAGCGGTTACTGGTAGAGTCTCTCATTCTATTATACTCTCTTGATGCGTCTTTCATAAGCCTGTTCTGATTATAAGCGCAAAAAGCAAGTGAAATCTGCGCGCCGCCAAGAAGTCCGCCCTTACCGGGATATCCATTATACAGCTGACCCAATCCAAGACCCGGCACCGCCGCATACCACCCAGCTTTCGCAGGACATCTCTCCCCTCCCCTTGTCACAAGCCCGCTTGCTCCCATTGCATCCATTACAGAAAAAAAGTGTCCGCCAAGCATCCACACTACCGCGTGATAAGCGGTATACTTCGCTATACGCGATTCAAACGCGTGTCTCTCCGCCCATACATCGTTAAGGTTCGCATCATAAAGAGCCGCGCTGTCTCCATTTGCCGCAAGACGAGCTTCACGGCCCTCACTCCTAAACCGCTCAACCTCATCTTTGCGCCTGCCACGCTCCGCCCACCAATAAGCTCCAATACTCCCCGCAGTAACTTCAAAAGCAAGAAACATACCGCCTTTTACAGGAGTTCCGTAATAAAATTGACCGCCGCCGGGCAAAACAAGCGATAACCCGAGTCCCGTATAATTAACGGGAGGATTCTGCCCAAGATCAAGCGCCGCTTGCGTTTCAACTTCAGAACTCGCCTGTATTTCAACCTCAGATTCAGGCTCTGTTTGCGCTTTTATGGGAAATACTATCGCAAAAAGTACGATTATATAAAACAACAACCACTTGGTTTTTCTCATTATATTGACTTAACCTTTTAAGCAAAATTATTGCTGATTATAAAAATATACCATTTTTACCGATTTAAGATAGTATTTTATTAAGATTTATTTAATTTGGTATGGATTTAATTTCTGCCGCACAATAACAATTAAAACAAGGAGTCCTGTTAAAATATGGCCGAAGATACCTCACAAGCACAGCAGATGGAGTTCCAAACCGAAGCCAAACAGCTTCTGCACCTGATGATTCACTCCCTTTACAGCCACAAGGAAGTATTCTTGCGCGAGCTTATCTCAAACGCCTCCGACGCGCTTGACAAATTGCGTTTTGAATCGTTGACAAATCCTAAATTGAATGACAGCAAGGAACTCGCCGTACATTTGAAACTTGACAAAACTGCTAAAACGATTACGATCACCGATAACGGTATTGGGATGACAAGACAGGAGGTGATTGACAATATCGGAACAATCGCGCGCAGCGGGTCAAAGGCGTTTCTTGAAAAGATGACCGGCGACCAAAAGGCTGACTCTAATCTTATCGGTCAATTTGGCGTAGGATTCTATTCTGTGTTTATGGTTGCGCAAAGCGTTAAGGTCATAACAAAGCGCGCCGGAAGTGATGAGCCGGCTACGGTGTGGGAGTCAAGCGGTGAGAACTCTTTTACTTTAAGTGATGGCCAAAAAGAAAATCACGGTACTGATATCGTGATATATCTCAAACAGGAAGAAGAGGAATACGCAGAAAACTGGCAGGCGCGAAGCCTCATCAAAAAATACTCTGACTTCATAGCTTTTCCAATTTACATGACTAATGACAAAGGTGAAGATGAAGTTGTAAATCAGACAAAGCCGCTGTGGCTCAGATCATCATCCGAAATAACTGCCGAACAGTACGAAGAGTTCTATAAGCAGGCTCTTGGCGGCATGGGAAAGACGATGTGTACAATGCACACAAAAGCCGAGGGCATCTTAGAGTACTCTTCGCTGATATTCATCCCCGAAAAATCAGCTTTCGATCTTTTTTCATTTGAGCGTAAACACGGCGTAAAGCTCTATGTCAAACGCGTCTTTATCATGGACAACTGCAAAGAGCTTCTGCCCGATTATCTGCGGTTTGTACGCGGTGTGGTTGACTCTGAGGACTTGCCCCTCAACGTATCGCGCGAGATGCTTCAAAAAAATGCGGTGATGGAACGCATCTCAAAAGCGCTTACATCAAAAATCCTCGGCAAACTCAAAGAGATGGCTGAGAATGAACCTGCCGTTTACAAAGAGTTTTGGAAAAACTACGGCCCCGTCCTCAAAGAGGGTTTACACAGTGACTTTGAGAACAAAGATAAATTATTGGAACTTGTTCGCTTCCAATCGTCAATAGGTGAAACAGCCGATGACCTTGTTTCACTTAAGCAGTATGTTGGAAGGATGCGCGAAGATCAAAAAGACATCTACTACATAACCGGCGAGAGCCGCGAGATCGTACAAAAAAGCCCGCATCTCGAAGTCTTCAAAGCAAAAAGCATAGAGGTGCTTTACTTGGTTGACCCTATTGACGAATGGGTAATCAACACCGTCTACAATTATGACAGCAAGCCGCTGAAATCAGTTACAAAGGGTGATCTTGATCTTGGCGAACTTGGCAAAGAGGAAGCTGAAAAACAGAAAAAAGACGCATCTGTATTTAAAAAATTATCTGAACGAATAAAAAACATTCTTGCAGATTCTGTTGAAGAGGTTAGAGTGACAAGCCGTCTTAAAGATAGCCCCGCATGCCTTGTAGCCGGTGAACACTCAATGGGTTCGCACATGGAAAAAATCATGAAAGCGATGGGCCAGGCCGTCCCAAAAGAGAAAAGAATCCTCGAGATAAACGCGGAGCACCCCATTTTACAAAATCTAAACGCGCGTTATGAGAAAAATGCTACTGATCCGCAATTAGAGCAATGGGTGATTTTGCTTTATGAGGGAGCTCTCATAGCAGAAGGGCAGATGGTGCCGGATCCTTTGGCTTATTCCAAGAGGGTTAATGAGATGCTTGCGAGAGTCAGCGGGGAATAGGAGTCATTGCGCCTATCCTAAAACGCCCCGGGTTGAAACCCGGGGCTACAGTCTGCCGTCCCTAAAGGGACTCGGAAAATACAAAGATTCTTTTTCCCGCGCCCCTTTAGGGGAGCGAAGTGTGTAGCGGTGGGTTTTAACCCATCGCGGTTTTCGCATCAACAGGTAAATCAGGCTTTGAGGCTGCTGCGACAGCGAGTTTGTCGCAGCGCTCGTTTTCGGGATGTCCGCTGTGGCCGCGTACCCATTGGAAAGTTACCTTGTGAGATATCATCGCTTTTAGCAATCGCTCCCAAAGATCAGGGTTTAGCGCGGGCTCTTTTTTGTTGCGCATCCAACCCATAGAGCGCCACTTTTTCGCCCACCCTTTTTCGATCGCGTTAACTACGTATTGTGAATCGGTGATTACGGTGACTTCGCACGGCTCCTTGAGCGATTCAAGCGCGATGATAGCGCCCATGAGCTCCATGCGGTTGTTTGTCGTATGAGAGAAACCGCCTGAGAGCTCTTTTTCGTTTCCGTTATATTTGAGGACAACACCGTAACCGCCGGGACCGGGGTTGCCGCTGCATGCTCCGTCTGTGTATGCGAGAATCTTTTTCATGGTTTAATATCTTACAATAAACGCTACAGCCATTCTGTGAGCGGAATAATCTTGCTTTAATCTATTATTAATAGTGCTTAACGCCCATGTTTCATAACCGTAAGAAAACTCAATGCCGGTTCCTGATGTAAAAATTCCTACGCCGCCGGTAATCGTATGGCGGTTTTTGTCAATATTGTAGCGCTGAGTCCAGTCGATTTTTTCATCATCGTATTTAAGAACTCTGCTAAAGAGATCATACTCATCATAAGAGTATCCGCCGCGCAGTACTACGGGCGCCATGCTTAACGGTACCTCGAGCCCTAACCCGCCGCCCAATTTAAAATACCGCGCCTGTGAGCTTGAGGGGATTTTTTCAGACGGCAGAGTAAATGTATACGGCATAGTGAAGCGTCCGTCAAGCGCAACCATCATCCACGGCAATTTTATCCCGGCGCCAATTGCGCCGGATGGAGCGCGGTAAACACGGCCGTCGCCATGTACGGTTTTTTGGCCGGTCATTGTCTCTTTCTCCTTGAAACGCAAACTCTGCGCGGCGCTTATCTGCATGCCAAGCCTCAAGTTTTCCATAGGCAGATAAATAAGTCCGCCGCGGATTCCAAATCCCATGTATTTACACTCTAACTCATACTCAAGAGCATCATCAAGAACACCAACCTCTTCCTCTGAAAACGCGGCGCGTTCGGTGCCTGTGATAAGCGAAATTGTGGCACCTGCGCTAAGCCCCTTCGCTGCCTGCACGCCAAAAGAGCCGCTCCAGTTATTAAGTCCGCCGAAAGTAACGTCTTCCACTTTCATTACAGAACCGTCAGACAACTTGTATTTGTAAACTGAAAAATCATCAAATGTATGAGGATTATCATATGCGGCGGCAAGAGTTAATCCCCCCTGAACCGTAGGGATCGCGCTCAAAAAACCGATGGAGCCAAGACGAATTCGGTCTCTGTAATCGCTCTCTTCTAACCCTGAAATATGATCACTTGACACATAAGTACGCCTTCCGTCAAGTGAGATTTGAAACTCACGTACCGGCATAAACGCAAGCGCGGCCGGGTTCCAATATGTCGCGGAGAGATCATTAACCACAGCCGTATGATTGCCGGCAAACGCGAGCGCGCGCGCGCCAACCCCAACGTCATTGCCAAAAAGCCCCCAAGCGTATACTGATGACCACAGTCCGCTAAACAATACTACTATTAAATAACTATTTTTTTTCATCTTCTATCTGCCCCGTGATGTGCGCCGTGATGGGATATCCTCTTCCTGAGACTGCGGTCTGCGCTCAGGCGGCGCAGTTTGTTGGGACGACGTACCGTCTTTTGACAACGCGTCATTAGATGATGAAGAGGCGGCGCTATTTGCCGGAGCGCCCCCGGGACTTAGCTGTTTTGTCGCAGATGTTGGAAACATAGGCGCGCTTCCCTCAAAGCTCTGCTGAGCAGGCTGAGAATCACCGGCTTGCAAATCACGGCGCGGAGCTCTTATACCGCTGCCTGCAGATGCGCTTCCGGAGCCGCTGCCTCCCCCGCCGTGATGTCCGGGACGCCCTGGGCGCCCGCCGCCGTAATAGCGGCAAGTTCCTGACATCCTGTCATAATAATAGTAAGGAGGACAGCCGCGGGTTTCATACCAGCGGTACTGGTCTCTGTACCACCACGGAGTATTATGAAAATACATCCAACTGCTTGAATAGTTACTGTTATAGCAGCGCAGATGCGCAAACCCAAACATATCCCGTTCCCATACGCAAACCTCTCTTGAAGACCGCGGAACCGGTCTCTCCTCTACGCAGCTCTCGCATCTCTCTGCAAAAGGCGCGGTCTCGTCCTGATAGTAAGCGAGCTTTGTGTAACAGCCGGTAAGTGCAAAAACGCAAAAAACGGCAGATAACATAATTTTAACTTTTTTAGCGTATTTCATAAATATCATCCCTCAATATACTGTGCGGGTCTGCTCCATCTAAAATATAGAACTAATGTACATCAAAATCCAAAATTTTAATTGATGATTATCATCTTTTTGTATGGTTATTACTCCGGCAGTTAAATGTCGCAACCTCCGTTACAGCGGCCT
>Ga0123353_10013146_pt1 | contig 11836 bp, 9 predicted proteins | sample TergutLab28metaG_3_FD_92763 | JGI IMG/M metagenome (GOLD analysis project Ga0123353, IMG submission 92763) | Labiotermes labralis P3 segment gut microbial communities from Petit-Saut dam, French Guiana - Lab288 P3 | ecosystem: Host-associated > Arthropoda: Insects > Digestive system > Gut ... | reverse complement strand
GCTGAGTGGACCCCGTTCCAGACCCACTACTACTCAGAAAATCTGGTAGCGCCGGGGATCGAACCCGGGACCTCTGTATCTGTAGCCAGAAACTCTGACCACTAGACCACAGAGGCGGTACATGACAGTAAAATGCATTTTTTATAACTCCATGTCTGAATCACCATAGACTTTGCGCCGCCGTCATCAACAGTATGAAGGGATGGCATATTAAAATACAATGGTATTTCATCGGCAATTCCTATCTGGCTCAAAGGTAAATAATCTCTTTCTGAAGGCCAAATACATGTTACTGAAAAGAAACAAGCTTCTCCTCAAAGTCCCATGGCAATGTCTGGCAAAGCAAAGATCTGCTACGAAGAGAGAATCCATTCATCTGCATCATATGCTCACATCAACCTGTGCTGCGATTGAAATAATGTCATGTGATGTGTGTTTCAGCAAGTTCCCATGTTTTATATTTTACTGTCTCACATGTAACTGGTAATCCAATTTTTCTCTTCAAGCACACAAACTCAGCAATTTCCGCTCCTAATTCTTGGAAATGTACTTGTCTGGGGCTTGTTTCCTCCACCTTTGTACATTTCTTTCTTGCTGCATTGCAATTATTTGATGTTTCTTGTGCAATTAATTGCCATTAGTTTACAGCTGGCATCATAACCTTGTGTGATTCCATTCAACTGGCCATGTTTGTAGCCCTCTTCTATATGTGGCCTGACACTTTAAAGGAATAAGAAATTACTTAGAATGCTCCCAATTCAGAACTAATAATGCTACAGCAAGCTCTGTTCTCTTGTTAATCTACACGTGATAATGTGGCAATGCAGGCTGTGGTTTGGCCCAGTGTGGTCTGGTACAGCACTTTATACATGAATTTAAGACAATCTCACATATTTAAGCACCAAAATTAAGCAAACAACCACATCTTGCATTCAAGTAAATACTGTCAATTCTTTGTAATGTAGTTTTACTAAAACCAAATCTACAATTACTAATCAGCTATGTGACCATACGATACTACCTTAATTTGTAATCTTACCTGCACTTCAACAAGATTGTGCACTGCAGTAATCCATGCTCGATGCCATTCTTTATTGTACGGAGCCACACAGTACTGCCCAATTCTGACTGTTGCATCTGGCATATTGTAATTATCTGCTTCCTGTGCATAGAACAGTCTGAAAGCACAAGCACAAACTTTACTATAGTCCATAATACAAAGCAAAATTCCTAACCTGAAATTAATGTGGAAATTCATCATACGTGCCAAAGTGGTTGTGGGTTGGATGACCAGGATTTGATTCCAGTCAAGGAATGAAATTTTGTCTTAATAACAATGTCAGACTAGCTCTGGGCCCCACAAAGCCTCCCATCTCAGGAGCACCACAGACATAAAGGTCCACAGGCTGCAACTGGCAACTTGTCTTCTTTTATGTTGGGGTCAACAATGGATCAAGGTTTGCCAAAACATTTCCTACACATCTTCACTGTAAGGAGCTCAGGCACAACACCCACTTCTCAGTCAAGAACCAATTTAGTTTAGTCAGGCTCTAACGTAAACACATGCCGAGAAAAAATTGTGTCGATATGCCACAAGAATGACACCAAAGACAAAGCACTACGCTGCATCACGAACAGCTAAGCATATACAGTTCTGTCAAGATTCTGTAGCAATATTAAAACTGGACATGCTGAATCTGCAGCCCATAATGGCCTACCTACCCACCAACACCACCCTAGAAATGTCAATGATGATGATGATGATAACAATAAAACTAATCACATGTTTTAAGTACCATACCATACCAATGTATGGCAAGAGTGAATTATTAGTCTTTGTTGTAAATGACCATAGTCAGTTTCAAATCCTGGACACATTGCTCACAGGGAGAAGGGCCCCCAACCCCTGTTAGGTAGCATGTTGGGTGGGCCCCAGAGCTGGTCTGCACATAAAGGAGGAGACAGAAATTTACTATCCCTGCTGGAACAAACCATTATCCATTGCTATTCACATGTTGCCTAGTCAACATACTGACTAACCCAGGTTCCAGTACTGACAGAGGGTAAAGTGGAATACAAAGACTTTTACTGGTTTCCAAGAATATGTTATTATTGATCCTTTTGGAAATGAGGGGTTCCGCTGCAGGGAAATTTGACAGGAAAATCCAGTACTTACTGCATGTCATTCATAAGTCTGTCCAGTGCCATGTGAGTCTTTTCTCCTCTCAACTGTATCCAGAAGTTCAGGGGTGTAATTATCTCTGCTACCAGCACCTCAATCAATCCTCCTGGTGTAGCTTCAGGTGGTATTTTCTCATGTGTGAGTGTTCCTTTAGGACCAACCACTTCAGGCGGATATACATTTAGGAGGTGTTCTTGTGGCTACCCCAAAAGACAAAAGCAACTCTGCATGAACTTTTAAGTTACGAGTAACGCTGAAGTCCCAGAAAACCAAACACGTGTGCTCTACCATCAGCACCAATAACACTATTGCTACTACTAAACAGAGCAAGTACTATACTGAGTGGTGCAGCTCATTACTCATTACCACATACTCAGAAGTTATCTGATTCAGATCCTAACATTCATACTTCTCATTCGTATAACCACAATACCCGCCACACTACTGTTCAAATTAACCATAACACAGTAATACAACCAACAGGAAATATGTACATAAAGAATCTACACCACTGTCATGAATGTTACATACAAAATAAAATGAAAAATTTATGATAAGCCACACGTCTGATAAATATTCTGTCTCAATAATATTTCTCTTGGTTCCACTAGCTTAACCCTTCAAATGCTTTCTTCCAAACATACAATATACACAAGCATTTGAAAAATGAATCTGTAAATGTCAGTCAGATGTTGGGCAAAATGCATAAAACTTTCAGAGCAAGGTCATATCAACTCTGACAATGGATAGCCATGGTGGCTGCGCATGAAGGGTGCAATTCTGCCAATCTCACAAATTTTCCCCAGCAGTCTTCTGTGCTTCTACCACCAGTACCATCTCCATAAATATTTTTTAAGACATTTGTACATACTCTCAACTGTCGCCCTCTGTGGCCATAAGGAAAAGTATAATGGCTCTTTGATTATAAAAAAACTCAGCAGTTTGATGCCATCTTTAAAACCAATACACCCATGACATCTAGCAGATAATACTTCAACTTTATTACCCAGGCAAGAGTTCAAAAATTCTGTACACAAAATTGCAGCACTTTTTAATCAACATTTCCGAGGAGGAGAGAAAAAAAAGTGCAAAACCTTCTGAGTTTGTGCATGATGAGTTTCACTGTCAGAGGTCATTCTAAAAACTCAATGTTACCAAACCATCTGGCAGAAAATTCATAGTTTTATTTACCCACAGAGGGAAGTTAAAAAAAAGGTGTGCTATTCCTTTCATCATTTTCTACCCAGAAAAATGTGGGAATAAGCATGTAAGTATTGCTTTTAGTTATTAAGTGTTTGAGGAGAAATGTATGGGAGAAGGGGGAGGAGAGATAGACAGGGGGAAAGAGAAGTGATATATTTCACAACACTGTCATTTGCTAAGATTAATAGCAATAACATTAGTTAATGAAATATGAGTAAGGGGCATTGGTGGAAAAATGCTGACAGACAAAAACTGAAGTTCTGAAAGACAGAAACCAATCCCACTGTCACTTTGTTCACCACAAATCCCAAATGGTCTGAGACAGGAACAAACCCACGCCTCTGCACTGACAAACTCACTACTCAGTGCCTGGTGCCATGCCATGGCCCTGTATTATGCAGTCACTTGAACATCACATTGACAGATGTTCCAGTAACCAATCTGAATACTGTTTACATTCTGTAACAGGCTCTTACCTCTGTAATGTGTGGAAATGGATTATCCTTTACTGGTTCTAGCTCTGTTTCTTGAGCAGCGGGATATACGAGGATCTTTTCCTTCACGTACCGCATGTGCAACATATTTGACTGTTTCAGAACCAGAAGAAATGCCTCCATTGAGCAAAATCCCAACTCATGTACATTTAAAGCGGTCAGGAATTCTTCCTGAAATAGAACACAAGACAAGACCTTTAAGAGACCTGAGGTATTAAAAAATTCATGGAAGTTTGAAGGACAACAACTATAATATTCCTGACACTTAAGAATTCTTCCTGGAGTATAACACAAGACAAGGCCTTAAGAAATCTGAAGTATAAAAACATCTACCAGTAACATAACCTGCCTGACACTCAGTATACAACCTGCTCTTACTTAAAGGGTAATGCAGCATGTATCAGCATAAATCCAGCACTGTACTTACTGGCAAGGTGCAGTACTAATTGTGAGTTATATCACTGCACAATCACATTTTGAAGTTGCCCTTAGTTGTTATTCAACCTCTTACATCATCATTAGCCACTGTGTACTAAGAACACTTTGTTTCACACTATTAACAGTTTACAATTTTCAGGACATCAGAACAAGCATTACAAAAACACCATCACAAAAGGAGTAAATCCTTACTTTCAGTAGGAATCCAACAAACTAAAAGTAGAAAGCACTATTATGATAAAAACGATAATGAATGGTGTCTTTTGAGACAAGCAGAACTGAACACCAACTTAAGGAAAATCCTAAACATAGGTTCTAGTGCCGTGCGAGTCACACGGCACCATATGCACCATACACACAACCTATGCAGCAGCTCTCAAGACCACCACCCATCCAAAAACTCAGTGCAGAAAACCATATGCTGCAACTCAGCATCTAATGCTCCTGATGATGGGCATATGTACCCGAAACATGTCGAGCTAAGAATACATCAATAAAATTACCTAGTTGCATCAAGCTGGCATTCCACTTTATTTCATGAGGAAGATGCATGATCAAACAACCCACAGTAATGAATCTTCAGCTTACATAAACAGCAGGAAATTTCTTGACTAGGTGCAGAACTATTAGCTTCTAAAGAAGGACTCTGGTTCATGGGTAGTTTGTTGGTCAAAAACAAATTTATTTATAGCCACATGTAGAGAAATCTGACTTCATATAGGTGGTGATGCTGGAAGTAAAGATCCCACATAAAACGACAGTGTACACTATGCTGTGATATATTTCAATATGTAAACACATCCTTGTATGTGTCAGACAATCTGACAAGCTGGCCTATGCGATTATGAAATAGTTTGTTCTTCAAATAAAATGAAGTCAGATTTAAGCAAAATCTGTGTTTGAGAAGAAATATGAATTGGAATAATGCATTTTCTAGCACAATGAATTTGAAGTTCCCATAGTGATATAGCTGAAGATTCATGTCTTCTGGCATGTGAGACTGTGTCACTTGAATGGTACTTTCCAAAGTTTTGAGGGGCATGCGGTGTCATCACTTTCAGGGTGAAGCAGTCAAAGCATACAAAGCAGACTGCTTGACCCTGAGGATAAAGGCACTGTGATCCTTCACAACAATGGGAACTATCTGCACAAAAACACAGTGCCACATCCCAGAAGTCTGGAATCTACACTTCTCAGCATGTTTGCAATCAACTGGTGCATCTAACAAGACCACACTGTCCACCTCTACACATGAAACAAACCAAGAATGGCTGAAAAGATTTTCATTAGACCTTATACTGGGAAATTCTACTAAAACTGGTCAATTCATTCAAACGGGGGTGAAGTTAAAAATAACGGACACTTTGTATGGAGACCTACATACATATATATACACATTTCAAGCATTAACTTTAGACACTATATAATCTTAGCAACTCACAGCACTGTTAACACATTTAATTCAAACATGGCAGGTAATGTATGCATAATGTAACACTGACATACATTCATGTAACCAGCACTGCCATGGAAAAGCAATAAGTATTACATATTCTGAGAGTGTCTTTGTAGCCTAAGGTATCAAGCAAGCAATGCGCATGCGTCATGGTACATTGTCATCTGTGGCCTGCCTGGCTCTATAATATCTTTCCACATTATCTCACAAATGGCACGATTTTCTAAAAAAAGTAACTGAAAATAAAACGTGTTTTGATTTTATCTACAGCTTTTGTCTGAAACATTTCTCATTCTAAGAAGAACTGAGTGACATAGGATAAAAAATGCAAATTGGTCTTCAAATAAATTATTCTTGTCCGATTTTAAAGGAACGTAAATTTTGTTGAAAGATTTTTTTAAAATATTCAAATATAAAATTTCATAAAAATCCATCTAGTGGAAGCCAAGTTGTTTCATGCAGACAGATCGATGGAGACAGCCCTGACAAAGCTAATAGCTACTACTCAAAATTTTGTGAACACGTCTTAAAATACAAGTGTAACTCACAAAGTACTTATCAGGGTGAAAAATGTTTCAAACAAAATCTGAAGGAAAAAGCAAAAAGCTCAACATACGTCTTCCCTATTAGTTGTTCAAGATGTTTCAATACGAACAGTTATATTGTGAGTAAGTTTTGTAACTTGTGTATTTAACAGTAAATGATGGTCATCTGAAGACACACAACAATTGCTGAAGTTGCTTATTCTCAACAATTAAAAAGAAATGAATTAGGTTATGGGTCTACATACATAAAAATACATTTAATTAAGTATATTTACACAAGGACACAAATATTTTTTGAGGTAATGTGAATAATTACCAATAACATATGAAGTTTTTGCAATCAATATCTCAGCAAGGATGTCAGCATGTAATTTGTAATTCCTTCTGCCAAATGTATCCGTTAAGAGTGCAATGTATATTTTTACACCCGTACTACATCGCCGGCATAACACCCACAAAAGGCATTATTTTTGTTTATTTTGTAAAATACTCATAAAAATGAGTACAAAAAGGATCATTCCATCAGCTGTTCATAGATTTCAAGAAACATTACAACTAACTTATGGGAAAAGTGCAAAGTCGTATAATATTTCAACTGAATATGCAATATATATGAATTTTCTCAGACCAGGGATTCTCACTTTTTTGCTAATGTACCAGAAAATTAAATAAATTAAATATGACAATTCTAATGTAGCACAGATTTTTTCTGTATTTAAATAAAAAAGCTGAAATTGGAAAGACTGGCTGACAGCAGGCTACATACCGATGAACGACGACTGGCATACCAGTAGTGGTACATGCACCACAATTTGAGAAACTATGTTTTAGACTAATTAAAATAAGCATGTTCTAGGTACTTAGGGGAAGCCAGGATAGCACAGTCCACACAGCAACTTGATACAGGTTGGATGGTCTTGGGTTCAAACCCTGGTGGAAGCAAGAATTTTTTCAATTTATTTGTCCAAACTGGACCTGAGGCTCACCAGCCTCCTCTACCATGGATACCAGGACTCTTTACCAGCGGTAAAGCAGCCGGGGCATGGTGTTGATCATCTGCCCTCATCTACTGCTGAGATTATGCATGAGTAGAACTGTACCTCCACTCCATCCTCTATGCCAGTCATGTCATATACAGGGTCACTTTTACATTTATCGTAAGGTATTTAGTAGAGTTCCTACAGATGAATATTTATCTGATGATCTTCCAGTTCAGATAAGCTAACACTACGAAATGTTTTATTTCACATCTTAATTTTGCTCAAGAACATACTGCCTGGAAATTAAAGACAGAAACAAGATGATTGGAATTATACCATGAAGAAAATACAGTACTTCCTGTACAGGCTTGCACAAATATTGGCTAGAGGGCAAAAATAAACATATAAAACACATGAACATAACACAAAATCAGGCTCATCAACATACGCAAAATAATTAGTAAGTTTGATACTGATTATAATTTGTGAATGTTGCAAAATATATGTATGATGGAACAACACCAAGACACAGAAATTAGAGTTAACAGCAAAATTAGTGGAGGAAAATATTTCTGAAAATATGTCTTTTTTTGTTCAAAACTTTCACCTACTCATCTATTTTCCAGAACACCAAAGACCACAATATGTAAAAAATGATTTACACCATCTGACTTGTATGGTCATGACACACAGTCCCTTATTATGACGGAAGATCAAATATTAAATATGCTATATTTTGAAGAAAAGTATGGAGTAAAACATTTACACTAAGGAATGATGAGGAAAGTACATTCTAATAACATAACCCAAGGCTAGCAGGTAGAAGAAATTTCAAAACCTGGGATAAGCTCCTTGTGAACTTTTCCTTTCACATAATATGCATCAATAAGCTAGGTTAGATAAGGTTAGGTTGTGTTATTAGAATGCAAGCAAAACCTGCTGCAGCAGTTATTTCTCCCACACTTCTTCCTATGGGCTTGCTGTTTTTAATATCTTCATACATGTGCATCCAACCCTCATGCTACAGTTTCCCCAGGACTATATGCCATCAGACTGAACATGTAGTTTAGATTACCTTCATATATTCTTGTATGTTCTTTATTCCTTTCTACACAACCCAACACTGACCTCTTCATAAACTGTTAGCCATGTATGTTTGAAACTTTATTCTTGCTCAGTAGAAGAGCTAACCTCACAAACGGACTAATATTTTAAGACAGGTTTTTAAAAAATTTAGGAATTAAATACATGGGCCTAAAGATACAGACTTATGTGTACATGTGTATACACACCTTATACAGATGAGGGATCTGTTCACTGTGTATTCCACCTGGATAATTTGTAACAAGTTTCTTAATGTTCAACCCTATTTTTGTTGGTACTGTAGGAACCATCTCTGTTGACACTGAAATTAAAGTGAATAACACTATTTTTGGAAATGTAGAAATTAACATCTCCTATAAAAATACATGACATATTCAGTACGTAGTCTATACAACTGACAATACATAATTAAATAAAGAATAAAGAATACATATTGTAGATATACTTCACAATATTGCTGAAAATATGTCAGTGGCCAATTACTGTGACATCCATGTCCAATAACTGTGCCTTTGTGTAACTTATATTTTGAAGTTTCATATCGTATTCTTCTAAGTGTTTCTCATACTTGTAACTTTGTACTTGTTTTAAGGAATAAATAATCATTCCAAAAATATATTTCAAATTACTTTCCAACAAGATCCCTAACGTCTGCTACGTAAAGAAGAGAAAATTTCCCAGATGGCCAATAACTGTATGGTTTACCCTATTTAAAATTACAATTCCATTGCAGCATAAATGACATTCTGAACACAGAAATATGAATCTATCAACAAAACTAATCTTTTAAAATAAAACGAAATTCAATCCCTTCTCACATCCACAAGCACCAAATTCAAACATTCGAATCTGCAGTTACAACAAATACCAACAGCAAAAGCAAATGATAGCAATTCTTTGAGTAAAGTCATTCAATTGTATTTATTACATTAATATCTTCAATTGTTGTCAGACCAATACAACAGCATAAATATCTAACATTACCACACCACCCCAGTCGAACCACACCGTAACACCAACACACATTGAACCAGAGCAATACAACCCATGAAATAACTCAACAAATAAGTCATAAGTTCCAGAGGATGGATGTACTAACATCTGAAACATGTTGAGCATTAAATAATGAAATAATAAAGCAAGTGACATCAAGTTGGTCTCTCTTTATTCAACTACTGTTAGAACATTTATGTTGTTGAACTGGTCTGATAACATTGAAGACATTGATACCACCTGTATCTAGTAACAGTTCAGTTACTGTGCTCATGTGACCTTACACCCAAATAAATCCATTCAACAACCTAAACCCCATTTCACTAGTTTCTTTTTCCATAATCCTAAGGCCCTATGCACCTTTAGACTCTTTGCCTCTGAACTAAAATTGTGCATATATTTCTCTTATTGAACACTGTGAACACAGGCAGCACTCTTTCATATTTGGCAGATCCTAGGCTCTAATCTTAGCCCTGATACCAGCTGACTTACATGATACTAAGAGAAATATTACTACAAAGTTGCATATTTTCTAAAAATAATAATCATACATCATTTCTTTATCTCAAGGTGAGGTCAGTGACCCTGTTGCAGGTCAGTGCATTCACCTTGTTATTGATTGTAGGAAATGCCAACATATGGCTTTGGGTGCCCATCAATGGTATCAAGTTTAATGAAAACTGGTGAACAGGTTCAGAAGTTGAAGTTGGAGGACATACAGATACATGCACAGACCACACAATATCATAAGCCTAGTTTATACCATGCAGTAAACACTCTCCATCTCACTTATAAAAACCAATCACTAAATCCTGTAGAATGAAATAATTGCCATTTTTTCTAACATCCTTAAGAAACACACAAATAGACTGTGTGGGCAGCACTCACAACATTTTAATGAAAAACCTGATAGTACATACCACTAGGCTTTAAGGGGTTGAGGAAGGAAAATGGGCCAAATGAATTAATATTTCCATATTCATATTTTCTTAAACCACACAGCAAAATATGCAATTACAAGTCAGTACACATATTTGAAGATTATGCTTTTCAGCCAGTTTCAGATATGAGTAACCATTAGAATTAATATTTTTTACAAGTTTTGAAATTCTTCAGATTGTAGACTTTTGGGTTCTTGCACTGTGTAGATTGGTTAAGAATGTTCTGAAGTTTCAAAGGAACATACTGCCTCCATCTTCAGGAAGACAGAAATTTTTTCAGGTGGATGCATCAGTGATTGGTAGGAGGAAATGCATCTATTATATAGGAAGGTTTCAAGGCGCAAGACCCCAGAAGACTGTTGTCTGAGCAAACTTGGTGATCAAAAGCTGAAAAATTTTAAATTTCTTTATACAGGAAGGTGTCTTTCTATGTGATTTTGCTTTAATGCGACTTGAAAATTTACACCATTTCTTGAATGTATGTGATAATGTTTGGTTTAATGCGAATGGGGATAGACGATATGCAATAATTTTTGGTTTAACGCAATGTAGCATACATGATCCATAGACACTTGTCGTGTTGGAGGCTAGCAGAAATTGACGTCATTGTCACGCTGTCATGCATGTGGAATGATTACATTAGTGATATAATCACACGGCTCATCTAGTTTCCTCTTCTACAGTAATGGCTTTTATTACCAACAGGAGCAAGAAACATAAACCTACATTACCTATTGCAATCCAAGTGAAAAAAAGGCAAAAGACAATCAGTAATGAAGAGATATCAGACATAATAAGCTGACTTGAAAAAGGTGAATGAATTGTTGACACAGGCTGTAATGTTAGATTTGCTCATTAGTAGCTTATGTATGTCATAATGCTGATAGAATTACAGACAGTGTTAAATAAGGACCTAACATGTTTGTGTAACTTAGTCCCCCACAGTCCTACCAGAATAAACCATACCAAAAACTATGGATGTATTTTACATTTTTATTGCATTAGAAATAAATAAATATATTGCACAGAAACGTATGTATACTGTATATACAGTACACATACACTCTACAGGACTGTATGTCCACTAGTGGTATAGTCATACACTATATAGGATGAGGATGTGAATACCCTAACCCCCAGGAAATACATACTTTTTTTTGAATAAAGGTTGACCAACTTGATGACACTTGCTTTATTATCTACTGCTCAACATGTTTCAGATGTTAATACATCCATCTTCAGGAGCTTGCGACTACTTGGTGCGTTATTGTGTAGGCTGTAATGTGCCGTAATGATAGTGGTTTATGTGTTAATTTATTTATCTAGTGGTAAGTGTTATACCTATATTGTGTGTCGTGTGTGGCTCTGAGTGTGTTTCTGCAAGCGTGTGGTGTCCTGTGGTTCTTGAACATTTTGTGTGTGGTATGTTTTGGTGTTTTATGCATCTGTATTGATGACTATAGGCATGAGCTGTACATACCTGACTTGAGGCGTGCTGGT
>Ga0123353_10013145_pt1 | contig 11836 bp, 6 predicted proteins | sample TergutLab28metaG_3_FD_92763 | JGI IMG/M metagenome (GOLD analysis project Ga0123353, IMG submission 92763) | Labiotermes labralis P3 segment gut microbial communities from Petit-Saut dam, French Guiana - Lab288 P3 | ecosystem: Host-associated > Arthropoda: Insects > Digestive system > Gut ... | reverse complement strand
TTCGTCATACAGTCCATTTTCTTCCCAATTTACCGTGTGAATTTTCGTTTTATCGCTTTCAGACGGAAGAAGAAAATAACCGGTGCTGATTTTGCTTTTAGAATTCAAATTGGGAAATCTTGCTTTTTCACAGTCGGGCAGATGCCGTAAAATATAATTGTAAAGCGGCAGTTGCAAGTCAATCCACGTTCCATCCTTCTTGCGGTGTTCCTCTTCCGGCTTTTTGCTTCCGGTCTTATAGTCAAGGACGAGATACCCTGCGTCTTCTTTATAATCAATTCTGTCAATGCGTCCTATCAGCGATATTGTACCGCCGTTTGAAAGTTTCAATACAACGCCGGTTTCTTTTTTGCAGTCAAATTCCGTTGTTAGTATTTTCCATCCTTCGAGGCGATGTTCCGCTTGCTTTTCGGCAAATGCTTTTAGCCGCTGTACCGCCTTTTCTTTTTGTATGAGAATGACCGCACGCGGATTGCCGCCGTATATTTTTTGTATTTGCCTGCCTAGTTCTTCTGTCAGAAAACTGAAAATAACGCCGGCGTTATCACTGTCTTTGATTTCACTTTTGCCGAATACTTCTAATACATGATGAACGATATTGCCGAATTTCATGTTGTCTATTTCTTCTTTGTCATCATTTAACGCTTTTAATTTTAACTGTTTTTCTAAAAAGTATCGGCAAGGACTTGCGAGATAACTCTTGAAGTGCGTTACACTGATTGTTTCAATAGTAATTGCTTTATCAAATGCCGGTACGCTGAACAGGTACTTCGGGTTACGCTGTTCCGGCTGCGTTTCATCCGACTGCGGAGTTAACGGTTCTTTCTCTTCGACAAAGAACAAACTAACCCGTTTCACAGCAGTTGCGTCGTCTGCGGCGAAGAACAAACAACTCGGCTTCATCACGCCGTCTTTTGATTGCCGTCCGCTGATAAGCAAAACATCTTCCGTATTGCGTTTACTGTTTAAGACCGCTTGCAGATTATAAGCATCGCGGGCGTATCTTCTGCGGTTATCATCCAGATTAAGTTTCTGCCGCATCGAATCCGGCAGAAAAACATCGGAAGTGACAAAAGCCGGCAACCTGCCGTCATTCACACCGGTTACGATAACCGCTGGTACATCGAGCATAACGGTTTCGAGCCAGCCGAGCAGTTCAATTGCTCCTTTTTCTTCCCGCGGCGGAATACTTTCGCGCTGTAATTGCCGAAGCAGATACCGTAGTGCTTCCGCTGCATCGGTATTGGGAACAAGAGAAGACGGTATCTGTTCAAACGAGCGGAACATATTCTGTATTAAGATCCTAATTCGGTTCTCGATTCGTTTTGCATCACTGGTGCTGTCAATTTTTTGCGGTAATTTACCGTAAAGTTTTTCCAGTAATCCGCTGATTGTTTTCACCCAATCAATCAACGTTCTTTTCTGCTTCAATTCATTGATTTCTCCGGTAAGACCGATAAACGCGCTCCAAATCAATGCTAATCGGCAAGCGTAACAATTTTCGGGACGATGTTCGCCGTCTCTATCCGGTTGACAGATAAATTTTCCGTCTTCCGGCAGTTCAAGCGGCAAATGTTCCGTGTGATATTTGTCCAGCACCGTCAATATATCAATGGAGATATTTTCTTTATCATTCAAATCGCCTTCAATGTATCGCTGAACGTCTGGATGCCGGACTAATTCGGCAAAGTCCGAAAACAAGAACGTGTCAGTAAACTTGAGCAGCGAATTCAGGAAACGAAAGACCGGCGTTTGTTTTACCGGTTTTCCTTCAGCGTAGCGGCATTTAATACCGTGCTTTTCCAGTTGCTGCTGCAATACCGGCAGAATGTCTTTATCGGGAACGGCGACGGCAATATCCTGTGTTGAGTATTTGCTGCCGAAAGACGCAATTCGCCGGAGTACCTCTTCCGCTTGCTGTTCGTATCCTGAAACGAATTTTATTTGTTTTTTATCTTCAATGCCGATTTGTGTTTCGGTACGTTCTTCGCTGTACAGCCATTTTTCCGGTATAATACAGCCGAAGGCATCGAACATGTTCTGCCGGTCTTTCGGTGCAAAAACCAGTGCCGTTATGAATTCATCAAATGTATGCAGCATATCTTTTTGAACCTGATTCATGTCGGTCAAACCGACGAGATAGATTTGTGTTTTCTGCTGCCGAAACTGTTGGATTTTTTCCTTTTTTTGGGTTTCGATGTCCTTTTTCTTTTCCGCTGGCGGTCGTAAGAAAAATAAGCGGGCAGTTTGCATGTCCCAAATTTCGGCATCGTCAAGAATCTTGAGATACCGTGTTTGTATTTCCGCCAGTGTTTTCCATCGGTTCGCTTCTTCTGTGATGCCATGTTTGCGGCAATGTTCCGCAACGTCATTGAAGTCAAGACCGTTCGATGCTAATTCGGTGTGAATGTCGGCAAACATTTTGCCGAGTGCCAAACGGGCATCATTTGTTTCAGGCAAGTGAGGAATTATTTTACGCAGCGTGTCGGGCTGCTCTTTTGCCGACTGGTCGACTGCCTCTCCCCAAGCGAGTTCCTGCGTAAACGTGTCGGCAAACGGTTTGTCCTTTTTGTAAAAGAGTTCCGGCAGCGTTCCCAGCGTGCAAAATACCGGCGGATACCAATCGGATTCAAATTTTCGGACAGCCGATTTTTTATCTGCTTCTTCGGCGACTCTATCGACAAGTAATTCTTGCAACCGGCTGATAGCCCGATTCCCGGGCAGAGTCAGGATAAGATTGCGTAAGTCCAGTTTGCGGTCAGTCACGTGGCTTTCGACCAAAAATTCAACGGTTAAGTGAAGAAAATAACCGTCCCAGCCAAGAAAATGTTTTTGCATAACAAGAAAAAGTAATTGCAGAAAACGGAAAAGTGTAGAAAAGTTGATTATACATTTCTCTTAGCGTAAAACAATAGATAGGTTCCGCCCGCCCCCTTCGGGGCTGGGCTATTGTTTCTCCCTTTTTGCCCTTGCCGGGAAATGCCGAATTTGCTAGAATCCGGACAGAATTGGAGCGTTCATTTCACCGTTTTCATTTTTCTGTTTTTGTTTTAACTGGATATGCACGAATCCCCGTTTATTCAAATTATCCGCGTCGGTATTATTCTCTTTGCCTTGATTGTTGTGCCGGGAATTGCCGTTTGCTGGAATTTCCTGCCGACGAATTATTCACACAGCGTATTTTTTGACGATAAACCGGAACAGCCGGATAATTCCGAGGTACCGGTTTTGCCGCAAAAGATTCCGATGAGCAGCGCGTCGGAAAACGAGAGCGGTTTGACAGCGGAATTGCCCGTGCTGCCTACTGACCCGTTTGACAGCCGATATGCAGGTCAACCGGTACATACTGTTCGTCATAATGGGGAAATAATCAAGCCAGCTGTCGGAAATTCCGATGATGGCAGCATGGAAAAGAGTATTCCAACCGCTTTCATGCCTGCACCGGCGGAATGGGCATCGGCGGTTGCTTCGAATGTGCAACTAACCGATGCGCGAAACGGCGAAGTTCGAAGCAAAACGGTATATTTTGAACAAGGCGCGCCGGAAAGCGGTTCGCCGCCTGTGGTACGCCCGTCGGTTGCCGGGATGGACTATCCGGCTTTGGAAAAAGAATTGAACGTTTTAGGAGCTAAGTACTACCGCCTTGAAAAATGGGGGCAGCAAGGCGATTTATATCGGTTTTCATGCTATGTTTCTCCTAATCCGGAAGTTGCTTATCAAAAGTATTTTCAGGCGATTGACTCCGATGAAATCCGCGTTATGCAGTGGGTTGTCAACGAAATCAAACAATGGAAAAACGGCGGGCAATCCGCAGCCGGTTATTAAATTTTGTCACCGTTTATCATATAGTGTTATAAATGTCAGGCGAAGTATTATCACAGGAAGAAGTTGAAAAACTGCTGAACATCATGTCGGGTTCCGACAAAAAGTCCTCGGCAGGTAAAGGAGGAGCGGCAGCAGCGAGTCCAGCGGTTGCGCCTCGCGGGGACTCTCTCGGCGGCGGAATTGCGGCATCGCCGTCTTCTGTCGGCGGCTGGACGAGGCAGGAAAAAGTCACTTCATACGATTTCAAGAGACCAGACCGCGTCGGCAAGGAACAGATGAAAACCTTGCAAACGCTGCACGATGGTTTCGGACGGAAATTCGCTGCCGGTCTTTCGGTTATGCTGCGAACAGTCGTTGAGGTAAAACTCACCGTTGTCGAGCAGATGACTTACAGCGAATTCATATTTTCGCTTGATAATCCGACTTGTTTTAATCTTTTACGGGCAGACCCGCTTGAAGGCAATCTGATTCTCGACATCAACCCGTCTATCTTATATCCAATGATAGACCGGCTGTTAGGCGGCGGACGTGAAGGGACTTTGATGGCGCGCCGTCCGCTGACGGAAATAGAACTGCGTCTTGTTTCCCGCATAACAAACTTGTTTCTTCGTGAATTGAAACACGCTTGGGAAAACGTGATGGCTCTGGAGTTTTCGGTTGTGCAGGTTGAGCGCAATCCGCAATTGATTCAGATTGTTCCGCCGAGTGAAGTCGTTGTCGTATTGAGTTTTGAAGTTGCGCTCATTGAAGTTCGCGGGATTATCAATCTGTGTATTCCTTATAATTCATTTGAACGTGTTGCCGGTAAATTGACTACCAATGCGTGGACTTCATACGGCGGTAGAAAGCAGGCAACGCCGCAGTCGATTGCGAAAATCAGTAAATCGATTCGCAACATGCATGTTGAATTCAAAGTGAAACTTGCGGACGCAAAAATCAAGACGCACGAATTGTTGAATCTGCGTGTCGGCGATATTATCTGTACGCAAAAGCCGGTAGCAACACCGCTTCTTGCAAGTGTTGAAGGTATTCCGAAGTATTGGGTTCGTCCCGGAACTTACAAGGGGTATTCTGCCGTTCAGATTGATGAGCCGATTGCTGACCCGACGGATATTATAGCACAGGAATAATCCGCGCTATCATTGCGGGGTTCTGCTAAAACAACGCAAGAGCGGCGGGGACTTTAACTCTCCGCAGCGGTTCGTTGATACCGTCATCGTCTTGCAAAAATTTTTCTAAATGATACAATAAGCCGATATACTTATAGAACAAATCAACACATTATTATGAATTTACAACAATGAAATTCGCTATTTGCAACGAATTATTTGAAGGGTGGAACACAACCGCCGGTTTTGATTTTTCACGGGTCTTCGATTACATCAAAATGACCGGCTATGACGGCGTGGAAGTCGCACCGTTCACCATTGCGGAAACTGCCCTCGCCATCAGCAGCAAAAAACGTGACGAAATCCGGCGGACAGCCGAAAAATGTGACTTGACTATCGCCGGTCTGCATTGGCTCTTGGCAAAAACGGAAGGATATTATCTGACTTCGCCGGACACAGCAGTCCGGCAAAAGACCGCCGACTATTTTCTCGAACTAGTCCGCCTCTGCGCCGACTTGGGCGGGAAATTCATGGTACTCGGTTCGCCGAAGCAGCGAAATTTACTGCCCGGCGTTTCACAGGAACAGGCGATGGACTACGCTGCCGAAGTTCTTTCGCAAGCAGTTCCGCTATTGGAAAAACACGGCATTAAAATCGCAGTCGAACCGCTCACAAAGAACGAAACCGACTTTTTGTGTACCGCTGCCGAAGCCGTGCAACTAATTGAAAAAATCGGCGCACCGCAACAGATTGCGCTGCATCTGGACTGCAAAGCGATGTGTGACGAATCAATTCCAATACCGGAATTGATACGGCAAAACAAAGAACACCTGATTTACTTCCACGCCAACGACCCGAATCTACAAGGTCCCGGCTTCGGACAACTTGAATTCAAACCGATTATAAGTGCTTTACAGGAAATCAATTACGGCGGCTGGGTTTCCGTCGAAGTATTCGACTATTCGCCCGGCATCGAAATCCTTACCGAAAAAAGTTTAGCGGAATTGAAGAGATGTTTCTAAAATCCAAAGATACAGTAATCTCGTGTATCGGTTCGCTGATATTTCACGTTATACTTGGGCTTCTGCTGCTCTTATATTTTGCGATGCTGCCGGAACCGCCGTCTGCACCCGGCGACCGCAATGCCGTCGGAGGAATTGTACTTGCAGGCAATTACGGTGAAGAAACCGCTTATACAGACGGAAGCAGCGATGACGGAACGGAATCGGAACGTTCGAAAGACAATCCGTCCCTTGAAGAGGGTGTCGGCATTTTTTCGGAAATTGATTTACGGGACACAGTTGCGAACATATCGGCAATCGGGCGCGGCAATCCAAACGCCGGTGCAGTGCCGAATGCAGCGGCAATGGCGGGTTCACTGCAAGGAAGCGGTGCCGGTTTCGGCGGTTCCCGCGGCGGCAAAACAAACGTCCGGGTTTTCGGAACGGAAGGCAGGGCATCTTCTTTCGTTTACGTTTTCGACAGGTCAGGCAGTATGAACGAATTCAGCGGTCGACCGATAAGAGCCGCCAAGAAAGAACTCATCAAGAGCATTGAACCGCTTGAAGCGGTTCATAAATTCAACATCATTTTTTATAATGAAAAGCCGCTGATTTGGAAGCCGGGCAGAGCATTGGTCTTCGCCAATGATATAAACAAGGTGGGAGCGGAGCGTTTCGTTGAAGGAACAGTGTCAAGCGGCGGAACGAATCATTCTGCTGCGTTGATGGAAGCGTTGTCGCTTTCGCCGGAAGTGATTTTCTTTTTAACGGACGGAGACGAAAACGATGCAATCAGTCCGGGCGACCAGGAAGCGATAACCAAGCGCAACAATAACAGTGTCGGCGCACAGATAAACGTGATTCAATTCGGTGTCGGAGCGAAACGGGAATCCGGCTTTTTGAAAAAGTTAGCCGCTCAGAATCGCGGGCAATATGTTTATGTAAATGTTGCGGAACTTTGAAAGCGGAAAGCGACGGGCGTAAGCCCCATAGCCATTAACACGAATTTTCGTTAAATCCGGCTAAGAAAAATCGGAAATTTTTTCGTAATATGTATTTACAAAAAAAATACTCTTACAGCCAATTCCCGATATGCGTCATCATATCTTTTAGCGTATCACCAACCCTAATTCTTTCAATTTTTCCAGACATTCGTCCCGCTCACGGCAACGGGCTAATTCTTTCCATGCCGAAACCTGTGCGTCCAAAAACTGCTGTTCACTTGCCGGTAATGTTCCGGCGGCAGCAAGATTGCGAATCACTTCCCTGTCCAACTTGTTCAAAGTCAACGCTTCGAAATTGTAATCGAGAAACGCTTCCCAAGAAAGCGGGAACAGCGGTTTGACTATTTCTTCACCGATTATCTTTGCGTATTGCTGAATCTCATATTGCGCATTGGATTTCATACGCAACTTCAAGAATCGAAATAAGTTATGCAAATCAATTTTCCAGTACGCCTCCGTGTAAGTGGAAAGCGGCAAGTCCTTTCGCGCCTGTTCACGAGCAATGCCTTGTTCAATGCGGGACTCATAAAGCAAACGGGCTTGTTCCTGAAAAACGCGCTCTTCTTCCGAAAGTTGCAAACCGGCTTCCTGCGGAGCAAAGCCGAAACTGCCTTGCCGATTCATTTGCGATTGCAGCCGCCATTCCGCCGGTTCGGTTTCCTGCGCCGCATCGATGGCAATCGAATACCGCGTGCTGTATTCATTGACGGAAGCGGTGCGGTGGCGAATCCACTGCCGCCAGCAGTCCATCGGAACACGGACAAGCAGTTTGACTTCCGCCATCTCAAACGGCGTGGTATGTTCATGCCGCATCAAATAGCGGAGCAGAGTCCGGTCATCGGACAACTTTTTTGTGCCTTCACCGTAACTGACTCTTGCCGCCTGCACAACGGCAGAGTCGCTGCCCATTACATCAACGAGACAAACAAATCCTTTATCGAGAACGGAGAACTTTTTCCAACGCAGGGTTTCAAGCATATATTTTACTCCCAATAAAACGTCACCGTTGCGGTAGTATCACTATCAGAAACGGCGCGAATCCAATAAGCATCAACCGGTATATCGACTCTGCCGGTCTTGTCTTTCACTTCAATTTCCTTCCACAACAGCCATTCGCCGTTGCCGCAAACGTCTAATTCAATGCGGAATTTAACCGTCTTGCCGGAAGTATGCGAAATCTCAAACGACTTCTTATCATAACCGGTCGTCAGATACGGGTCGGACGGTTCACCCGCCTTCACTGCCGTATTTTTCCAGACACCGCCGATGCCGCGCGGCTTGCCTAACTTCCAAAGGTCGTCAATCGTACCGCACCAGAGTGAACACTTGCCGTCATCGCTTTTTACAACATGCGGATTGGACACATCAGCCGTGCTGCTCATACCGCTCATAACCAGCATGCCGCGATAAGAACAGTAATCCTTGATTTGGAAATTATGCGAAGCAACCGGTCGAATCTTCTGCAAGCCGCCGGAATTTTCAGCCGGAAGTTCATAAAACGTTCCGCCGGCGTGAAACAAATCCCGCTCTGTTGCAACTTCGCGGCAAACCCGCTCATCACCGAGAATTTTGGCTACTGTTGCGACTTTGCTGTCCGCAAAAGGAAGCCGCCAGCGTCCTTTGTCGTCTACCAGTAAGACCGAAATGTCATCGGTATCAAGAACGCCGACAGGTATTTCCGCATTTTTTGAAGTCCAAGCCAAGCCGTTAGGGTCGTCCTGTTTTTTCAAGGTGAGTGCGCCGTCTAAGTCATAACAACCGAGTTGCTCCTTCTCATTTTGTGCAATGAAACGCATAGTTTTGAAGTCCGCACCGCGGACAAGCATTACGCCGCCGTTGACTTCTTTGTCGTCCAATTTCGCAAGACCGGTGAACCTCTTGTCCGGTTCAGTCGTGCGTTTATCGGCATTGCGGTACTGCAAGAACGCCGTCATTGCCGAAACATCGCTTGCCGTTTTGAAACGCAGCCAAACACTGGCGGTCTCTTTCGGGAATGGTTTAATAACTCCGCTTGTCGGTACATTGACGGTCTCAAGCGTTTTCCAATTTCCATTGCCGATTTCATCAACTTCGATAGTGATATTCACCGGTTCAGCATTTTTATGTTTCAGGTACAGCGTCCGAATCTCATAGCCCGCGAAAAGATACGGTTCGGAGACCTCGTTTGCTTTCAAATCGTCATTTTCCCACGGACCGCCGCGACCGATGAGAGTCCCGAAGTTATCGAGTTGCGAATGTTCGACGAACCATATATTTGAATTAGAACGACCGGGGCCCGCAAGATTGCCCTTAACTTTCCGCTTATTGGAGAATTCCGACTTTGCGGAATCATCGCAGCCGAAAACGACTCTGCCGTTCCATTCGCAAAAATCAGCGATAACTTTCAGATAAGTGCTTCGCGGAACAATACCGGCGGAGTTCTGCGGCGTAAAGGTCTTCGGAAACTTCCAGAAAGTTCCGTGCATGGTCATCAATAGTTTCTCTTCGCCGATGTCCCGAATCCGAGGCCATTCCGTATGCCAGCCGTGTGCGCCGTCATAAGTATGCGATGCCTTCGGCAAGCGGTACGCCGTCCAGACGGGCTTTCCCTCTTTTTCGGAAGGAGCAAGCACCATCAGAATAAGGGAGCGGTAATCCCAGCCGGTACTCCAAATCGGGTCGGAGTCGGGCTTCGCGTTGCCGTAAATTCCGCCGGGACCGCTGACTTCGCAGAATTGATTACGCCGCACCATTTGCCAATCGCCGCTGCCGTGCCATTCTGCAAGCGAGCCGCTTTCGATAGTCGGGTCAATCATACTTCTGGCGTGCTGTTCCCCGTTATTGGAGTACACAAGCCGGTTAAAGCCGCTGTAAAATCCTTTGCCGTGATAGCCGGGCAACTTCGAGTTGAACGCTGCCGGGCTGACCATCTCGGAGTACTTGTACCATTGTTCGCCGTTGCCGTCTTTTATGAGTCCGACAACGTCCAGCGTTTTCACATCAACTTCGTAGAGTCCTTCCTCCATTGTTGCGTAATAAACTTTGCCTGCCGGGTCGGTCAGGTGCCGGGCAACGCCGGTGTGCCGTCCCAGCATTTTCCTCGGCGGGATGGTACGGACGTTACGGTCTTTATCGATGGCGTGGAGACCAATGAAAAGTTGTTCCGACTCCTTGTGAATGAAACGGTTAGCGTGAGTGCCGCCGACGCTTTCAGGACGGATAATCTGCTGCAAATCGGGCGTTATTTCGTAGAGTTTATCGGAAGAACCAATCGGAGAATGCGGTCCGTAGGAGATTGTCCACAAGCGGTCAGCCCATGGAACGACAGCACCGGTGCCGCACTCGGCTTCGCTGTTGAATTGCGCAAGATGCGGATAGATGCCGGAGACCTGCCGCGGCTCATCGGCAAAAGACGAAACATTTAATAACGACGAGATAGCAAACAATAACGGAAAAACAAAAACGGTTATATGTTTCATTGGACTTTCTGATAAAAAATGAACGGAAGAATTAACAAGAAACGGAATGATTTTATCTTTTCAACCGGCTGTTGTCAAACGCTGTGGTAAATCAGCAGCAATAAATAATTTTTTCCGGCACAGTATTGACTTTCCTCCCTGTACTGTTCATAATCATCGCGGTCGTTTTTTTGCTCGTTTCACGTGTTCGTCAACAATTCGGAGAATTATTATGCTGTCTCAAATTTCCAGTTCCCGCCGTCAGTTTTTGAAGAGTTCCATGTTGACCGCTGCTGTTGCAGCCGGTGCCTTGAATGTTCCCCGTGTTCATGCTGCGGAAAACAACGTTATTAAAATCGGTCTCGTCGGAGCAGGCGGACGCGGAACCGGTGCCGTCAACAATGCCCTTGCCGCTGACCCGAATGTCCGTCTCGTTGCCCTCTGCGATGCCTTTCCCGAAAAAGCGGAAAATTCGCTCGCCAGTCTCAGAAAGAATGAGGCACTCGCTTCCCGTATTGATGCAACGCCGAGAGAGACCTTTGACGGTTTGGAATCCTATAGAAAAGTTATCGACCTTTGCGATGTCGTCCTTCTTTGCGAAGCACCGCATTTCCGTCCCATGTCGCTGCGCTATGCGATTGAACAAGGAAAGCATGTCTTTTGTGAAAAGCCGGTGGCGGTTGACGGCAAAGGAGTTAAGAGCGTTCTCGAATCCGCTAAAATGGCGGCAGAGAAAAAAATAAACATTGTTTCTGGGCTGGTCAATCGTTATAACCCAAATGTCCAAGATATGATGAAACGTATTCAGGACGGCGCAATCGGCGATGTTCTTTCAATTCACGAAAACTATATGACCAGTATTCTTTGGACACGTCCGAAGCAGCCGCAGGATACTGAAATGATGGCGCAAGTCCGAAACTGGTACAACTTTACTTGGCTTTCCGGCGACTTCAATACCGAGCAGCATATTCATTCGATTGACAAAGCAATTTGGGCTTACGGCGACCAGCCGCCGAAGACCGCTTACGGCATCGGGGCGAGAATGGCAAGAACCGACCAGCCCGCTTACGGTGATATTTATGATGGAATGGCTGTTGTCTATGAATATGAAGACGGCAAAACGATTTATTCCTTCTGTCGGCAGCAGTCGAAGTGTTTCAATGAAACGGAAGACCACTTCCTCGGAACCAAAGGACGCGCAATAATGCGGAAAGGCATCATTACCGGTGCTAATGAATACACGCAGGTAAAGGAGACGGTCAATGCATTTGTACTGGAACACGAAGCACTGTACAAAGCAATTCGCAGCGGCGGACAAACTTACGTCAACAACGGCAACTACATGGCAATCAGCACAATGACAATGATACTTGGTCGTCTTGCCTGCTATACCGGCAAACGTTTGACTTGGGAAGAAGCATTGGAGATGGAAACGCCGACCAATCCTGACGGTTATGCTT
>Ga0123353_10013142_pt1 | contig 11838 bp, 5 predicted proteins | sample TergutLab28metaG_3_FD_92763 | JGI IMG/M metagenome (GOLD analysis project Ga0123353, IMG submission 92763) | Labiotermes labralis P3 segment gut microbial communities from Petit-Saut dam, French Guiana - Lab288 P3 | ecosystem: Host-associated > Arthropoda: Insects > Digestive system > Gut ... | reverse complement strand
TTTAATGGCGCTTTACTTGGGCCTTTTATTATGTCTTTTTTTCTTTACCCGCAGGGTTTTGGTTTGTGTTCTTGTCGTTATACCTCTGTCTTTGTGTATTGTGTAACACTTCCAAATTGTAGCTATGTTAACTGGGAGAAATTGAGGCTGTTACGAAATGTAGATTAATGTACAATGTTGAACGAAGTTTTGTATGAACACAAAAAATTGGCAGTAATTAATCTTCATAGCCAACTGCCCGAGAACCTCAAATCACGTCAAATAATGTTTCAGAATTCGACTTAAAAACGAGAGAGCAGCTGCTTTATATCACGAAGTTTTCGTGTTTAGCAGATATCTTGCTAGCCGAGATGAACATAATCAACATATGTGTGTGTGTCAATGGATTACATGTATTCGGCAACGCAAACATGGTGAAATCGTGACGTTATTGTTCGATATATTTACAGATAACAACAAGAATATGCAAAAGTGGAAAGTAAAAATTATGTCAAAATGGTTTCGGAGTGTGTATTTTTACTTATATCGTTCAGATGATTGAGTGACGGTAAGATGAGCGAGTCTTAGAGCGTGCACAGAAGAATGACGGAACACATCAATAATTCTGGTTGTTGAATGTCAGGGTGGGTAGGAAAGTAACGCAAGTACCGATCTCAAGAGAGGCAGGTAGAAGTTGCTTCGTATATGGTTCAGCGGAGGTCCCATCTTAACTAGCTGATAGCAACTTGAAGTGCTTCCCACGCATCAGGCGCCACGTTGCAAACTCCGAGCGGCAGCTGCTTCTGGTGGATCAATTTCCTCCCGTCGCTAGGCAACGCGTACTTTGTCCATAATGCATGAGCTGACACCGGGCAGATGGCACCACCCAGGCTCCCTCGGTACGCCATCCGTAATACTGGTAGCGAAACTGCTCACATTCTGTCCCCCCCCCCCCGCCCCAGTTATTCAGCCGTACATACTTCTCTTGCATCTACAAAATTAAAATTCGTGCAATTCTACTCGCGTTTCTCTAAGATCCTTTCTAATATTTAGCGCGCGTGCGTGCGCGCCCACGCACGCACGTACACACACACACATTAACTTATGTACAAATGCATATAATCATACATACATACATACTTACTTACATACGTGCGTACATACATACATACAGACATACGTACATACATACATACAAACATAGTCATTTAAAGAAGAACCAACTTGATGCACTATTTATCCTCGGTATATTTCTTCAATCAACCTCTACATGTTTCGGGCGTATCTATAGCCCATCATCAGGAGATACACCGTATGGATACAACAATTGGTACTTATTGTTCTTTTTAGATAACTGTCTGTTGTTCTGGCTGGGTTGAAACCTCCTGATGATGGGCTATAGATACGCCCGAAACATGTAGGGGTGTTTGGTGAAATATGCTGAAGATAAATTGTGCATCAAGTTGGCTTTTCTTAAATGAATATATCGAGATGCACGCTCAACAAAACGTAAAAAATTCATATGTACGTACGTACAGACGGACGTACATAGTCTACACGCCAATACACACACAAAGCTACATACATACAGTACATATACAGAATACATTTGAAGAGTACTGTTTATGCATTTATATTGCAGTATACATGTTACATTTTACTCTCATCCCATCATTCTTGATTTTGTTACTCTGATACAGTGTTAGTAAGTTTAATTCGTGACGATCCAAAATTGCATATTAGGTCACAATATTCGCTTCATTGTTCTTGATTGCAGCTACATACTCAGAGAACAAGCTGCAGAGTGTTCTTATTCTTATAATAAAACCAACGAGATGAGCTAATATCTCAAATTTATTTTTAGATTATGAATTTACATGTTTCGGACGGTTTCTCCGTCCATCATCAGGAGTCAAGCACTGTACATACAGCTATAAGTATATGTCATACAGGTGTTGTTGACTACTTGCTAGCGGGGTCAGGATGGAACTCAGTTCCATCCTGACGATGCACGTTTCTCTGAATTTCAAATGGAGAGTGTATTTATGTACGTATAACGTAATATTACGGCGCGTTTACGAAACCATTGTTGCTATGGAATAGCAACAATGCGTCCTCCTTAGTACTGTTAGGGTACAGATTATTCCGTATTGCTCATACTTCCGTGCTTATCATAACAGCCTAATACAGTCTGACTTGCAAAGGCCGATTGTATGGAGATTTTATGTCGCTCTCAACAATATAAATGCACGTACGTCTTGCACTGTCGATACATAGAAAGATTTAGTTTGTACATTACAAATAACACATTTCCTTTAGCATCTTATGCAACATGTGCGGTGTCAGCAATGTTTTTATGACGATTTTATGTCGCCGGCAACCAGAAAACATACTTCCGATTGTCTTGTAAATTGCCCGAAATTTTTGTCCGATTTTAAACAAATTTGAATTTTCTTGACAATTTTTTTTTTTAATAAAATGTCCCAACATAAAATTTCACCAAAATCTTAGCAGTGGGAGCTGAGCTAATATATGCCGACAGATGGACGGACAGACATGACGAAGCTAAGAGGCAATTTTCGCGAGTATGCCTACGCTCGTAAAACCGAATCACAGAACATTCTTAGGCCTCTGTACAAGGTATGGAATCTAAATCAGTGACGTCTGTTCAATAGAGTTGTATTCATTCTGTGCCCAAATTAAAGGAAATTAACACATGCTGATTATAAAAAAATGTCTGCTTCGGCCCCTGTTCCATACCTCCTCCCAATTACTCAATTAGGTTTGATTAATTTTCGTATTGGATCCGGAGTTACATTTGTCAGACGAAGTGAAATTTGTTCACGTGTCTGATGATTTTATAACCCCGAAACCATATTAAGATAAAATTGATCTTACTGATTTTCTATAAAATGTTAATGGCGAAAACATTGATACATAAAAGGCTAATTTGGGGGGGGGGGAACTTCTCCAAGCTACGGACTTGACAATCCGGGATTGCGACCCCAGAAAGGGACAAGAACTTTTCCTCTGTTACAGCACTCTGAGACCGGATGTGGACCGAAGTAGCCTCTCATTTAAGTGCAACAGGCCTTCTTCCCTTGAATTAAAACGGCCGCGACATTAGGTGTACCACTCACTTCAATCTAATGCCAAGGTCGAGAATGAGTGGAGCCATACTTCGGCTCCCCCAGTACGCCTTTATAACGTGACAAGAGACAAATTTATCTTTACTGTCATTCGAAATATTCTACGATATATATGGCAATTAGTTTTTGTCTTTTTCGCAAAGCAAGTAGGCGTGTTTAAGTGAATTCTTTAACTCGTGTACCGCAAAGTAATCCTTAATTTTGTCAACGTAAATTTATTAAACAGAAAATTGCAAATTATAAACTTCTCACTGTGCAGTTTCCTTGAGTTTCTCGCAGTTCAGCTGTCATTCTCCTCGACACTTCCCTCTTTCGGAATCTCCATCTTCTACTTTACGCAGCAATTTTGTAAATTCTGATATTTAGTTTTCTGATAGCACATGGGACTGTTTAGTTCTTCTTTAAAATTTTAAAATACTTTCTTTTATTTTGGGCCTCAATTTATCTGAGATTTAAATCTGAGTTGTATAATAGTATTGCGTTTCAATTTTGGAATCTGACTGTCGTGTGTCGCTTTATAGAGCATATCAGTGACATTATTCTCATGATTCACACTGTTTTAATCACAAAGCAGTTACACTACGTATTTCATTGGATTCACAATCAGATTTATCACGAATTGATAGAAAGCAGTATTTGAGTTCATTCGACGTAAAACCTCTAAAGGGAGCTGACTGTGCTACTGAACACTGCCTTGTGTTTGGAAAAGTTAGGGAAAAATTGTTGGCTAGGTAACAAGCGGCACAGATATTTGATCTCGAGAGATTCAACCTCAAGAAACTAAATGTGGTAGAAGTATGGGAATAGTATCAGACTAAAATCCTAAACAGTTTGCACTTTTAGAGAACTTACGTGATAGCAGAGACATAATCAGGGCTTTGGTAAACATTAAAGAAGTTATGAAGATCTCATCTACACAGAGTTTAGGTCTCTATGAACTGAATCAGCATAAACCGTGGTTTGATAAAGAATGTTCACAATTTTCGGGGAAACAGGCTAAAAAGTGCAATGGTTACAGGATCCGAACCAAAGTAATGTAAATATCTTAAACACTGTAAGACTTAAAGCTAGTAGACTTTTCAGGAACAAAAAGAAGGAAAATCTGAAAGCTAAAATTAAAGAACTTGAAACAAACAATAATAACAAAAATACCAGAGACGTGTAGAGGGGCATCATTGCCTTTAATAAGGGTTACTCTCCTGACACTAATACAGAAAAATATGATAAACGTGATCTGGTTTGCCCTCCACAATATTCTGGCTAACTGGAGGTATAATTTCTCTCATCTGTTGAAGGTAATTAGGATTAATGACTCTAGGCAGACTGTAGTGCATATAGCAGAGACTCTAGTGCCTGAGCCCATTGCATTAGGTGTTAGGATGGCTACTGAAAAGCAAAAAGACTCTAATCACCAGGTATTTAACAAGATCCAGTAGAAATCATTAAATCAGGAGTAGGAAAATTAGTTCTGAGATCTGTAAGCTTATAAAGTTTATTTGGAATAAGAAGGTATTACCTTAGCAGTACGAAGAGTCAATCATTGTACGCATTTATAAGAAGGGTGATAAAACAGCCTATAGTAATTACCGAGGCATATCACATTTATTGACTACAAGAAGACTCATTCAGAGCGACCGAGGCTTTGAGGCCCAAAATTTCGTAACGCTTGCACGGAATGAAGTGAAGCTAAGGTGTATGGATTCATGATGAATTGGATGACTTTACATCAAATGACAAAAGGGCTGCCGCCCTCTTCCAGACACACATGAACACGACGTTCCATGTTGCTCGCCGTTCACCACAGAACATCGTTCCCAGTGTTGGCGATCTCCAGTCGAATGTTGTTTTTCAAGGCTTCTATTTTGCGAGGTTTTTCCTGTAAACTCTTTCCTTTGGATAGCCCAAAAGAAACAAATTTTGAGATGACAAGTCTGGCAATCGAAGGGGCCGGAGATTAGGACATGGGTTGTTCCCACAGTATAGTGAAGTCGTAACTCGCGCCGTGAAATCGAGTGCTACACGGCGCTATCTGTTGAGGAGGCAGCAAATTACACACGCGCACTGCCGGCATGAATAGGCAATGCTACCGAAGCAAAGTTCCGTCTATTTCCGATCACTCCTTCAAGAATTGCAGGCACAAACGACCTGGGCGTTTTATATGAATCACCCTATACGCACAAAATTCTACTCAACACCTTTCTGTTAGGGTTAACTCAATACGCAGTGGAAATTATCGGGGATCATTAGTGTCCATTTCGACGTAACATGTCAAATAGACGTAAAGAAAGCCCATGATTCAGCTAAGAATGAGACCTTGTATTTTGTTCCCATTGAATTTGGCATCATTGTGAGTATAATATGTATTGGGTTCGAGCCCTTTCAGTCTCGATTCACGTAGACGGTGAACAGGCCCTTTGTTCCCCTGGCATCGGCGTGAAAATAGGAAGGCCAACAAAATGAATTTAAATAAAAAATGTAGTAGAACCCGGGTAGGCAAAAATTTATCTGACACGTTTCCTATTCAGAATGGCTTGAAAGAAGTAGAAGCTTTATCACCATTGCTCTTCAACTTCGCTTTACAGCGTGCCCTTAGAAGTGTTCAGGCAAACCAGGAGACCTGTAAATTAAGTGGCAGACATCAGTTTTCGGTGTACACTGGTAGATGCTAAGGAAACTAAGTATTTGTTCATGTCTTGTGAAGAGAATACAGGACAAAATAACAACGTATAGATGGTTAATAAATCCTTTGAAAGAGGGAACCAGTTCAAATATTTAGCAACAGCTTTAACAAATTCTAATTCCATTCACGAAGAATGTTGCAGTTTTACGGAAGGGGTTATGTAGATCACATTTATTTTGCAAATAATCACTGAAGTACGGAGAAGGTTTCTTTTGTTTCGTGACGAAAAGTTTTATAAGACTGCTTTAGTCAGATGTATAAAATATTTTTAATTATTTTATTCTACAATAACGCTTTCTCTGAAAGACAGGTGTGTGCAAAGTTCACAAAAATGTGATCAGGACAGGAGTTGCCATTCTCAAGAAGAAATTAAGCAGAAAAATTCTACATAGTGAAGGATGGACGAATTTGTCTCCGTTTTCCAAAATTAAAGCGTAAGGAAAACAGGAGAGGGGTATGTCATTTTTAATTACCAAAATATGGTGGCGGAAAATGACATAATTTTATGTGATCACATTTACATTTTGTTTTCTTCTTCTTCTTCTTCTACTACTACTACAGTCCATTCTTTCCTGGTACTTCTCTTAAACCAACGGTGATCAAAATGGCTCAGGTTTACAGTTGCAAATAGCAGTACTTTCCGTAAAATGTCTGGCGTTCCAAGTTTAATTCTCTGTTGTCTACTGAATCTACTGAATATTTTCCTGTTATTAATTCCAAATTTTTCTTTAAATCTTTTGTTACTCTTTCATTTCATATTCCACTTCCGTTGTATTTCTATACATACACGCTTTTTTCTGCTTCCTTTTGCGCGCGCGCGCGCGCGTGTGTGTGTGTATGTATACCTTCCGTCGTTTCGATGCCTAGTGCTTTGTGTACTGAGTAATGAAAATGTGCGAACAATTTATCGTGCTTTTAAGTACTTACTCTTCGCAAAAATGTGGCATCCTAGGATTAGGTGGTCAAACATTTCTTTATGTTATTTGCACGACCTCTCCTCCGGATCAGGATTCGCCAATGCTAAACAACATAGAAACCTCGTATGCTTAATCTGATACCTAATATAAAACCTTGGAGATAATTCTTCGGTTGTATAATAAGAGAAATTTTCTTTTAATTTTGCAGGTCACTTTTTGTTTCTGTGGGCTGGCGGCCCCTCAGAAGTACTGTTTTGGAGTCCCATGTACCTGGAAACGCAGCAGCAGCAGTGCAGCCTCGAGGTATGGCTGTTCATGTCCAACATGTCACGTTCGATACTTCGCCTCGTAAGCAACGCCACTATGCAGCTGATCGTGAAGGAAGTGCGGGGAAATAGCCACGAGCGCTGGGAGAAATTTAGCTTCAAGATCGGGCCCATCGACCAGAAATTCAACCTGATACTAGAGGTGGTGACCAAGGATGCCGCCCCAGCTATCATGGCCCTGGATAATCTACGCCTCGTCGACTGCTTCAATGGTGACCAATTCGATAGTTCACTTGGCACATTATCACTGATTCGCAGGAACGTAATATTACGTTCTGCACAGAGTAGGCCTCGCTCTTTACCCAGACATGTAATACACTACTGCTTTTGGTAGCAGTGCGTTTCTGAGAGTGACTGTCTATTTCCCTGAAGACACTACTAGATTTTCAAAAGAAAAATACGTAAACTTCTCAGGAAATGTACATTCTCCAGTTTTCAGAGGCAATACTGATTTTTCGGAAAAAGTAATATCACGTTTTGTAGAGACTTTAGGACTACGCGTTTTCCACAAACGAAACGTTGCGTTTATCAGTGCGCACCGCTTTCATAAAAACGTAATCTTGCAGAATTTGTATTGATACATGGAAAACTGCATATCTCTATTTACAGAGTACCTCCATATTTGATTGAATAGCAATATTACGTTTCATTTTTCCCGAAACGCTAATATTACTTTCTGTATACGGTTTCGTGCAATTCGTAATTTTAGGAATCCAGATAACCAATCCCAACAAAGGTTGAGCTCAAAAGCAACACATTTTCAAGTACAATAAGAACACTTATATTAAGGCACATTTTGAGGACTCTATACCAATGTCGGGAACTTCCGCGCTTCTAACACATTTTGACCTGTGTCTCATAGGCCTAACTGAGCCAAGGCTAGTGTGTCGTAAATTTAATTCTCTGTGCCAAATTCAAATTACTAGCCCCGACAAAATACAGCATATTATGCTATATAAATGCTCTAAATTCAATTCCGTATACACAATTATTTCGAAATTGCTTTTTCTGTGTGTGTGTGTGTGTGTGTGTGTGTGTGTGTCGGAAGGGCGGGTAGGCTAATGTGGAAGTTGGTTGACGGACAGTTGGATAGCGGAGGTTTTGCTGTTTAAAGATTTTATTTGAGCTTCGTGTACAATAGGTATTACAGTGGACCAATGTAGAAAAAATTAAATTCATTACCAGGTTTTGTCCACCTCTCTTCAGTAGCTCAGGAAGATAACATATGCTAAGGATGAGTTCATACGATCTCCGAAATTGTACTTTTATTTCATGCCTATTGTTCATAGAAAGTACGGAACTGCATAAAAACAACTGCTTAGATATAGGGAAGAACTGAGTGATGTTCTTTGTGTTCAGAGGGACCACCATTGAACTCCAGCACAGTCTACAAGTTCTGGTGCTCAAACAACGAGTCCATCGACAGGCATTACGTGTGTGACCTGCACAAGGACTGTCCAGAAGGAGAAGATGAGGAGCAGGACTGTGGTGAGTGCTGCAGCTAACTGTATGAATGTATTATTATTAACAGTGAAACCAACATGAGCCAACCAAAACATTCTATACAAGGTATCTCAGACATCTTCCATCACACATAACGGCGAAGCAGCATATGCTGACGCAGGTGCAATTGCAGATTACGAGGCTCGCCTAACTGCAGAGATGTTTCTAGACCCGTCTGTAATCGTATAACAAGCATCAACTGCTACGTTAAAAGGGCAAAGTGCCCATCAGTTGCAGAAATGACAAAAGAAAGAATTTACTGCTAAACTGACCCCTTTGCCTTTCCTCCCTCTACAAAGTCGTACTCTTACCTTTTATTCTCGATTGCTGTAATCTTTCAGAGCAATATTGCAAATTTGCTGTCTTTTTTATACTTCACAAAAAAAATTTTCCACATCGAATATTTCTACACACACATCAATAACAATATATAAGCTGAAAGACTTTCTACAGATCTGTCGTGTTTGTTAGCACTGATGGCAGGGTACCTAACGCCACCTTTTGACAGCTCGTTAAGTTTGGTTGGTGTTTCTGCCGACAGCGCTTACAGTGCTTCCCGTTGCGTTTCAAACGCCGACCGTCAGGCAAACGTGGCCGTATAGAAACGCTAATTTTTTTCTTCATGAAGTTATTCATGTTCTTTGAAATTAAACAGTCAATTACGTTTCAACTGCCGCGTTTTGAATTCACGTGTGTCATTTAGACTCTTATTCTCCGCGAAGCTCGTATTATCCCTTCTTGTAATACTGCTCGCGGTTGTCACTCTCTCACATACTGCTGTCGAAGGACAGTGTCGACCAGTGCAGATTACCCCTCCAGTAACCACAGATCATCATTGCCAGTAACTGTGTTACTAACCTCGGCAGCGCATGGGCATTGCTCCGTTTAGGGGCTCGTCTGCTAACAAAAAATCCGAGGATGGGAACTTCTGCTCTCTATGGAGTTGAATGAATGATTAGTGAGTAATTAATGTGATGGTATTTGGAAGGAATGAAGGAGCTGAGTACAATCACAAAAAGCTCAGTCTTTGGGCCCAGATTTGAACCAGGCCAGGTTGCTCAGTGGAGCACATTTAGACGATCAAGTTTTTACACTTATATATATATATATATAGTGACCTGATAACTACACATAAGTGCTGTAACATGTAACCAGGTAATGCACATCTTGAGTTGAAGTAAGAGGAAAAAAAATATGTACATTTTCATTTTCAGTGAAACATAATGGTGTGATGAAACTGAAAGTAATTACCACAGATTCACCTCTCTTAACACTGAGATTTTAAATTACATTTTTACATTGAATTGTGCAGATATTTTATTTGGCCCTCTTTGATAAAACATGTTGCTGAACATTAATTAAATTATAATTGAAGTGATTTTTGCTGGATTGTTGATTGATTAGGCTTTTCATTATCATGGTATCAATAATAATGATGTGTGCTTGTTTACAGACAAACTCCCACCTTACTCACATTGCACATATGAAGATGGTTTATGTGGCTGGCATGAAAAGGAAATGACATGGATGCGACAGAATGGTTCACATGCCAATGGCCCTAGTGAGGACCACACATACAAAAATGCATCAGGTTAGTTCCTTTACCATCACATAGATTATACATTCTGGTTTCTACAAACTGACAGCTTTTGTGAAGCTGATGACACCTTATTACACTTATCATATAATGTCATATCATTTATTTTCCTTCTGTAAATCTGTACAGGATTACATAATCCATATGGATATGGAAATCATCATATTTGTTGTGATTAAGGGGTGACATCAACACAAGTGTATACAACAATCACATGGTTATTTAGTATAATAAATATAATAAAATTGGAGAATATGAATTGTTTAGTGTAATAAAATATAAGGATAAAAATTAAAATTAAAATTAAAAGTAAAATTAAGTATAAAAATAAAGATAAAAATAGTGGGGTAAGTTAGAAGCAATTAGAGGCACTCTTTAAGTAGGAAATTTTCCTTCGTTACAGACAGTAGTTGGATATATACTAACATATTTATAATACAGACTTTAAGTAAAGAGAAGGAACATGTGTCTTAAAGCCTTTATGTGTCAATTTAGATCATATGTCAACATTTAATTTTGCATTCAAAATATTCATCTAGGGAACAAAAGGAATTTTCACATAAGTATTTTTGTAACAAAGCTTAAAAATTTTTTTTGATTATCAGACTCTGTTTTATGTAAAAGGGAAGCGTGTTAAACACCTTAACACCTATACAGTGTACTCCCTTCTGGTATTTTATCACATTTGCAGATGGATGGTGTAAGTTTGCATGCTGTCTAGTGTTAATTTGATGCATCTCAGAATTTACCTGGAATTGGTTCTTGTTTCTTGTCATGAAAAATAGAAGGGAAAGAATATATTGAGAAGGGAGGGGTAAGATTTCCAAGTTAAGAAACAATTTTCTGCATGAGTCTCTACTTCTGCAGCCCATCATGATTCTGACAATCTTGTTTGCTACCATGAAAATATAACACTTCATTTCCACATGTGGCTACCTTTTACAATGCAGTGTCTTCCAACAGTTACAGATGTTTATTTTTGTAAAATTTTGGACCTAGCATAGGACTGAGTTAATTCAGATGTTTGGCTGTTTGCAGGTGTTTATTTGTATGTCAATGTGTCAGCTGCAGATTTGGCGTCAGGTCCTATACTGGAGAGTCCAATATTTCACCCCCCACCCTGCTATCACAGTGACAGTAGTCAGCTGTATAGCAACAGCTGCACGGTAAGTTGGAAGAAACCCAAGCAGAGCAATCCAAGTTATCATAACTCCATAACATGACTTATTGTCATATATAGTTAAAACTATTACCAACAACGGAACTACTACTAATAATATAGCAGAAATGAACACTAATAATACATTAACTAGTAACCCCTTTACAATTGCTAATGCCTTTAACGCCTATTTTTCTTCTGTAGCAGAATCCCTTACGTCTAAAAATCACTTCGGCATGAATCATACAATTAATAATGATCCTTTGACTTACTTAAGACCTTTTCCTCTATTAGGCTAAACAACACGACTACACATGAGGTGGACAAAATAATTCATTCCCTGAAATGTAAAGACTCGTACGGATACAATGAAGTTTCCACTAGAATCTTAAAGAACAGTGCCCTTACATTTTATCTCCTCTTACCCACATATTTAACAAAATTCTGTCAACAGGAATATTCCCTGATAGGTTAAAATTTTCAGAAGTAAAGCCTTTGTTTAAAGAAGGGGATAAAACAGAATTTTCT
>Ga0123353_10013141_pt1 | contig 11839 bp, 5 predicted proteins | sample TergutLab28metaG_3_FD_92763 | JGI IMG/M metagenome (GOLD analysis project Ga0123353, IMG submission 92763) | Labiotermes labralis P3 segment gut microbial communities from Petit-Saut dam, French Guiana - Lab288 P3 | ecosystem: Host-associated > Arthropoda: Insects > Digestive system > Gut ... | reverse complement strand
CGATTTTCGCCAAAACTGACATGCCCCCCGCAAAGAACGCGGAAGCTAACGCATAAACAACCCACATAATAAAGTCCATTCCTCTTTTGCTATATCGTGGTATGTTACATTATAATATAGCAAGCTGAAATTGTCAGCAACGAGTGCAGCGGGCAAAACCCCCGCCACGCCTGGCGCACCATTGTAACCGGGCGGCGATTTGCAAATCGCCGCCCGGTCGCTCTGTAGTTCGCTTCGTTTGCTATCGGCTGCCAAGCTCTCTGCAAACGCTGCTGCCTGTGATACTACTTCTTTTTCCGTGTTTTCCTCGTTGTGTAGTCTACTGCAAAGCACAGTGTCCCAAGTCCTGTCAGGGAGAAGATGAGCGCGAAGATCCATATCCTGAAGTTATCGTTAACGCCGGTCTTAGGCATCTCGCTAAGCGGAGGCGCGTCGTCTTCGAAATCGAACTCGATTTCCACTTCCTCAGGATACATCGGCGGCTGCTCTACGAGCGGGGTCACCTCTTCTTCAAACTCTTCTATAACCGGTGGCGCAAGCGGCGGTGTAATTGGAGTCGTAGGCGGAGGAGTCGGATCGTCCGGGTCACGGATGATAATTTCCGGTCTCCGGACATTGACTGTGACGTTATCGCTTTCCGCAACGATATCTTGACGGTTTTCGTCCTCGTCTTCATACTCTCCTGTTACTGCTGCCGTGTTGTCGTAAGTCCCTGCGCTGTCTACTGTTATTGTGTAGTTAATCTCAACTATATCGCCATATTCGCCATCCCGGCCGGCAAGCAACACGTCAATTGCCCAGGTGTTAGTATCTGGATCGAATCCGGGGTGGTTTGAACTGAGCGTCATACCTGCTCCAGCATTGCTTGGAATCATTGTATCAGTGACTACGAGGTTAAAGATGTCGTGAACGCCGTTGTTACTGATTGTTAACCGGTAGGAGAAGGTAATGTTTCCATTGGCAGTGACGTTCGCTGAAGGGCCTACCAGCTCTTTTACTATCGCAAGGTCTGGTGCAGTAACCAAGCTGTCCTCTTCGTCATTGCCGGGCGGAAGTCTGTCGTCTTCCCCTTCGACTATTGCTGTTACTTCGACATAGTTTCTGAATGTTCCGACCTCTGTCACAATAACGTTGTATGTGATCTCAGTCGAGGCTTCCGGAGCCAACGGCCCGCTTACTATGAGTACTAACTCGCCGGTTTCCTCGTCATATGAGACCAGTGTCGCACCGACAATCGAGCCTACAGCGAGCGTCATTTTATCGGGTTCGTCAAACACGTCTACGATTTCTATATCCGTCATGGTCTTGTTGCTATCATTCGTGACGGTCAACTTGTATCTAATCGTTGCGCTGCCGTCCACTATGACGGGGTTGTTGCCCTCTTTTACGATATCGATTTCACCTTCAAACGGAACGTAAGTGTTTACGAGCCCCAGTGTTGCTTTTCCTGATACTGCCACTTTAACGGAGGCATGGTCTTCGTTCCATGTCCAGTGTTCGGATTTTGTGAGTTCTCTCACAGTGTACTCAATCGGATTACCATGGATATCCATAACGAACACATTCCAGCTGGCGCTCCATCCATTGTTCTCGGTTAAGGTAGCGAAGTATGCTGTCGGCCTGCCGTTTGCAAGCAACTGGACGCTTACATCTCTGATCAGATCTTCAGGAAACTCATCGCCATCTACACTAATCCATTCCTTCTCGACTCCGAGTCTTCCGCGGATCGTGAGGTTGTTCGCTGTGTTTTTAATGCTGACCACACGCTCTGCGTTCTCAACAAGCTGGATGCCTGAGAGCATTATGTTTTTCCCGCCCTCGTCGGTGATCCTGGTTATGTACTGAAGGATGTTCGCGCCGCCCTCTGTGATGTAGTATGTGTATTTGTTGCCATTATCGTCATACACCGGCAGGTTATGGAACGTATCGCTCCAGATGCCATCACTGTCAGCTTCCAGCATTATCGTGTTTCCTGTAAACCCTCTTGCAAAGCGCTCACTGTCGATCTTCCGCATTAAGGTTACAGATATCCTCTCAGGACGATTGAACTGGAACCCCTCGTCGTCCCAAATCTTGACAACTGTCAGCTTCGACATTGGGACAATGTATACGTTCTTCACAGTGATGCTCTGGTCGCTGCCGTCTCTTGAAATGAAGAGTGAGCCGGACCTTGTGTTGCCGTGACGGGCTGCTGGTTCATACCCGAGCAGTGAATAGTTCTCAGCGGCGATTTCGCGAATTGAATAGTTCCTGCCGATTCTGAGTACGTACTCGCTGCCATACCCGGCGTAACTCGCATCGGTGCTGAAGATATACTCGTGGTTTTTCGTTGCGAACACCATTGGTTCGCCATCAACGCTCACGGGTACACCATTCTCATAGAGGTAGAACTCGATCTCCTGGTGTCCTCCGGCTGGTTGTGCATTACCCTCGAAAAACTTCAAAACGGAGAGTGTGCTTCCGGGGGAGGTAAATGTGTTGACGATCTGAACATTCACTGTCGCGGAATCCGCATCGTTCGTCAAGCTGAATGCTGCTTCGATGCCCGCTGCACCGCCATTGACTTTGTAGCTTGTGTCATAGTGCGTAAAGCTGCTAAGCTCTTCCACCCTGTAGTCATAGTCAAGCGGAACAGGGATTATCGTCGCACGTCTCGAGTTAATTGTGCCGTTCCATATCAATTCTTCCACGGGCGTATCGTAGTATCCCAGCGCTTCTCCGGTCTCGTCGTCAAAAGCAGGATCGCCGGTCTCTACATCTATCTCTGGAACCCAGGCGCCTATGAAAGGCGTACCGTAGACAGCCACTCTAACGTCTCTGCCGCGGGGGGATCTATAGTCGTCGCCGACCTCCCAGATTTTCTGCAGTGTGATGAATCCTTTTCCAAGCGTATTCGCAAACGCGGCTTCTTGCTCAAGGTCAGTGGCTGTGACTACAACAGTGATGCCTTCCGATTTGCTCGAGGTATACATACCGAATAGTGTATCATCTGGTGCGGCATGTTCAGTGATAGTGTAGACGCCCAATGCGACGCCTGTGAGTATCAGTTCCCATTCGCCTGCTTCGTTTGCTCTAAGCTCATACTCTCTAAAGCCCTCCGCATACTGCTCGGATTCGATGCGGATTATGATGCTTTCCGGAATACCGATGCTGTTTTCGTCACCGTTATACCATACCTTCGTGATGATGAGCTTGCCGTTATTGCTCTGATCGTCATTTGTTACGACTGCGCCGCCTTCTGGGTTATCCCAGTTGATTCTCGTGTACCCGTTTGCTGCATTGTTGTTATAGCTGACAGACTGGGTGTAATTGCTCGGCGAGGCTATCTCTTTTACGGTGAAGTCATAGTTCACACTGTGATCGCCGGGTAGGTCAAATACGATTTCATCGTTCCACTCGTTTGCGCTGGACAGTGTTACGGTTCCATGGTAACTACCGTTTCGGTATACTTGTACGGTAACAATGGCGCCCTCCGGAGCATAAGCATCTACTCCATTAAGCTTCCAGTCCTTCGCAATTGTCAAAGAGCCCTGGGGATGCTGATACTTGTTCCAGATTACTACTTCTTTTCCATCCTTACCAAGCACGATGTCTTGCCGTGAGTTCGAACGGCTGGTGTCAAGAATGTAGTTTGGTGTGCTGCTTACCTCGTCTATGGTATAGGTTCCATACGGAAGAGTGATGCTATCCTTCCAGCCACCTTCGGCATACACTGTCAGAGTTTTCGTTGCAACAGTAACACCATCTATCTGGGTACCATTTATCAAAAACGTTACTGATTCTGCATCGAAGTATGGCGTATTGTTGAACTCACCATCTTTGTGATCCCACTTTTTCTCTATGATAAGAGTCGACGATAGGACGTTGTATGTGTTGCCAATCTCTATCATAGCCGGGGTTACAGCAGCGCCGGCTTCTGCAGCGAAGGATGGGCTTACGCCTGCTCTGTCTGCGAAGTCAGTAACGATGAAAGGATTTTCAAGCGACTTCTCAACAACCACATAAGTTCTGCCAAGCTTAATTGGTCCGCCATTCTCTGTGCTGAAATCGGCTCTCCACACATCTTTTACCAAAACAGCGTCTGGTACTACAACAACCGGATTACTCGGGTCAGTAATATCAACCAGGTCAAAGGTTACGTCTACTCTTTCTTTAAGCGGTACACTAGCATCCCATGTCTTTATTACAGACAGGTAACCGACGGGCACATAGTTGTAGGTGTTTGCAAAGGTTACTGAGGTAGCATCGGACACGCCATTGATCTTGTATCCATCAGCTGCTACAACAACCGTAAACAGTTGATCGTTCGCCGCCCAATTGGCGCCAGTTATTGACTCTACTATGTGGTATGTCCTATCTTCCTTATCATTTGCATATGTCGCTCCCGGGATCGTCAGAGTCACACTGGTATTGCCGCCCTTATACTGAGCGCCGGAAATGTTTGCGGTGATAGGCGCAACCAAGTCTCCGCCGTTAAGCTTGAAGGTAAACACCGCGTCGTCCGGAATCGTTGCAAAATCGTTTCTGCTAATCGACTTATTGACGGTAATTACAATAGGATCAACGACGACTTGGGTACTCGTCAGCTCTATCCAGCCTTTTACGGGCAGATCCAACTGGACATACTCGTTGCTCGTTACCCAGCCGACATTTGATCTGCGAAAGTGCTGGAATGATGATATAGTTCTGCCGCCAGCAATCCCGTCATTACCTCCTGGATTGCCTGGAAATACCTCGTACACAATATCTCCTCTATCATCCAGCCCTCTGACATAGAAATGATATGGACCACCTTTAAACCAAACCAAATGCCACTGAAATTTCGTTGTGCTGCCAACAATACTCCCTGTACCCCAGCTTGGGGTCGCGGGAAGAGTGAACGGACCTGCTGCTGAATTTCGTTCAGTGTTACAGTTATTTGATGCTCCGAACACGAGTGTAAAATTCAGAATGTTGTCTGCTATAGTCCCGCTGTTTATACCGTTTCCTCCATTCCAGCTAAAGACCGGCACGAAAGCCGCACGTATAGTCTCAGTTGTCGTCCAATAATACGGGTTGCCCTCTACCGGGACGAACACAGCATCAGCTTCGCCGGTCCAATACTTTGTGTCAACCGCCCAATCATCTCTCAACTCTACAGTGTAGCTTATTGAGATGCCGCCATTGAGAATGTCGTCCTGATGGACTACCCATGTTACTGTTCCTGCATCCACTTCGAGACCTTCCACCGGGCTCACCAGCTGAAAGTCTCCAAGGATGTCTTTAACTGTTACGTATGGGTTATCCGGATCGAGAGGATTAATCCACTCATTCACTTCAGCACCCTTAAACTGGCTGCCCCATACATATAGTGTTATTTCAAACCTGTCGTCGTCCATGCTCACCATTCTCTTCTCGACCCAGATTTGCCCTTCCTTAAGCGCAGTCGGGCAATCACTCAGTTCATCGCTGATGCCCTTGCTTACTATCTCATAGTTGCCACTGATATTCGCGATCGCTGTCAGTGGTAGCATACCGATGAGCATAACGATCACCACTAACAATGAAATGTACCCCTTTTTTCTTCCCGTAAAATACTCCTTAATAGTCATTTGTTGAACCTCCAAAATTCATTAAATTTTGCCTCTTTTATTCTGGAGTTGGGGTTCTCCCTTTTCAGCCTCTTTTATTCTGGAGTTGGGGTTCTCCTTGCACTTCTCTTTATTACAGAGTTGTGGTCCTCAATCCGGTTTTGATCTGAGTCGGTCCGTTGCGTTACATTTGATCCAAACATCTTGCATTATAAGCGAATCTTGTCACCAATTAGTTACATTTACCGTTTATAGTGTTTCTATTTAATTATATTTGTCACATTTTTTTTATCTACAATCTTTCATACAAACCGGATCCTCGCTATCCACCAAAAAACCACCTGTATCCATTGCGACGCAACGGATACAGGTGGTATCATATAACTGAATATCGAGACTAAAATTCCTCTCCGCCGGATACAGCCAAAACTCGTTGCTTAGCACCGGGGTTCCGTGCGGTCAGGCTTAGCAGTATTTCAAGGTCTTTTAACGAAATCAGGCGGAAAAAGACGCTGCAAGACTGTAAAGGTTTAGGCGACCCGGATCACTAGGCCGGCTTTTTGAAAACAGGCGCTAAAGCGACTTTTTTTATGGCAGTTTTGTTTTCATACATGCGGTCATCCGCCAGAGAAATTATATCGTCCAGGTTTTCGTCCATCGTTAGTTTAGTTGCCGCCCCTATTGCCACAGACAGGGTAAACTGGTTATCATCACAACGGGCTAACGCCTCGTGAATACGCTTAATCAACATATCCGCCTCTTCCGGGCTAGTATGCCGCAGCAGATAAATAAACTCGTCCCCGCCAATTCTGGCCACAAAGTTTTTCTGTGGGCATTCGCACTCCAGGATTTTACCCACGACCCGTATCATCTCATCCCCGTACTGATGCCCGAGGGTATCGTTGACTTGCTTCAACCCGTTCACATCGCACATAATAACGCTCAAAGGCAGATGCTCGGGATTATCAAGCCGTTCTTTCGCGCCCTCGTAGGAGCGGCGGTTGGCAAGCCCCGTCAAGCAATCCATCCCCGCTTTCTCTTCCAGCTTTTCCAGAAGCATCCAGTTCTGCGTAACGTCTGTCAACACCGCAATTGAACCGAGTGTTTCCCCCCTCGCGTCAACAATGATCTGTTGATTCAGTCTGAATACCATGGGGAACTCGCCGCCGGAGTAGTGGATTACCGCTTCATCGGCGTCTATTGCACCGTTAATAATATGTCCTCCTTTATTTAGAAGGGCTTCAATAACGTTGTCCAATTTTGTTGAATTCAATGCGCCCAGACTGATCCCATTCGAAGAAAACCAGTTGATCGCAGGCCGGTTGACGTCAACGACCCGCCGCTTTTCATCCAGGACAAAAATAAAGAGGTCGAGATAGTGGTATATCTGGGCGCGTGAAAAATGCACAAACTTGCTCTTATTATTGTTGCTAATACCGAAGTTGAACATAACCATTGAGAGGCTCATTGTAACAATAGTTATATCCATAGCTTCGGGAAACACGCCCAGGAGGTAACAGGCATTTCCTATGAGCGTAAACGAAACTCCCGCGATCATCATCGTGGAGGGGAATCGGTAAAATCTGGGCAAATGAAAATGCTGATACAGTATTACGCCGATAAGAGCCATCGAGACGATATATGAATAGGCTGCATGGACCCAAAACCAGGGGCCCAACTCAAGATTGAACTCACGCACAGGCGAAAGCGTGATTATTTCCATTTCATTGACCAGGAACGGATGATAGAGGCCTGTAAGCGCCAGCACCGCGGTGACTGTGGGAATGGCGAGCAGTAACGCTGTGACCTTTTTTGACGGCTTTTTCGCCGTCCGGTAAAAATAAAGAACGAACAACAGCAATAACGGCGGGATAAATCCGATAAAGATAAAGCCGAAATTTGTAAAGAACAATACCCGCTCGGCGCTGCTTGTCACGAGGCACCAAATATTGGACACATACCAGCATACTGAGCAGACGCACAGCAGCGTAAAGTAGATATCCTCCTTCCGCTTAAACCGGCGGAACAACTCTATCATTAGTATAATGACGCTTATTAATGCGAAAGGCGCATAAATACCAACTACAACATTATTATTCAACAGCATTGTCCCTTCTTTTAAATAGAATATCGGATGTTTTTTACTTAACAGTCGACTGCCATAACCTCATTTCAGTTAGAGTATAAAGTATAAAGCTGCTTTAATGTCAACAATTTTTTTAAAGTATTTTTTAAATTTTTCAGACGCTTTGCTTCCCGGTTATGTCAAGCCGTCTAATACATAATTGGCAGTATTTCCGGCCGGCAAACCTTCAAGCTGCTGTTAACTTTCACCTAAATAGTGTCCCCGATAATTGTACAACTATTGTTGCCGGGCGACGATCCATTCAAACCGCTAAGGAATGTAATTCGTTGGTATCAGTGCCTTTCTCAGCTTCGTCCGCCACGATTACGGCTGTGAATTTTTTTTGCAATTTCAGTCGAAAAAAACGTTGACATTAGATTTGCCTTATACTTTAAAATAATGAGCGAGCAGAAATAAAAACGAGAAATAAGGTTTAACTACCTCCAGGTGAGCGTACAACCAGTTATGTATAGGAGTGAAATTATGAATAGAAGGTTCATATGCGTGACGCTGACCCTCATGCTGACAATTGGTATACTTGCCGGTAGCGCTGACTCGCAGGACGATCGGTCGAGCGAGCCGTTGCGATATACCTCGTACCGTGAAATCCCCGGTGTGACGGATTTGGAAATCCAAGCTATCGAAAAACTCAGAGAACAAATCGACTCTTTTACATACGGTATGGCTCCATCTATAGAAATGTTTGTTGATATCCGAAGCGGCGAAATAAACGGCTTTTCCGCTTTAGTCTGCCAGTGGCTGACGGAGTTGTTCGATATTGAGTTCAAACCGGCGATATACGAATGGGGAGAGTTGATCGACGGGTTGGAGTCAGGCGAAATTGATTTCACCGGCGAACTGACAGCAACCGAAGATCGCAGGACGAAATATATGATGACCGACCCCATAGCTATGCGCATGGTCAAGTCTTTCCGGATCGAAGGGAGTTTACCATTAAGCGAAATCGCGCAATCGCGTCCGATACGGTATGTGTTTTTCGAGGGCGTCACGACGATAGAAGACGTCACGTCGCAGGTAGATCATGAGTATGAGATCATCACCGTCCTGGAGTATGAAGAAGCATATGAAAAACTAAAAAGCGGTGAAGGGGACGCGTTTTTCGATGAAAGCAATGCTGAAGCCGCTTTTGATATATACCCCGATGTAGTTGCCGCAGATTTTCTTCCGATCATCTATAGCCCTGTTTCCCTGACAACGCAAAACCAGGCTCTCGCTCCGATTATCTCGGTCGTGCAAAAGGCATTACAGGGCGATAGCATCCGTTATCTGACCACACTGTATAAACACGGATACGACGAGTATCTTGATAATAAACTGCATATGAAGCTCAGTGCGGATGAGTGGGAATATATCGCGAAAAACCCGGTCGTACGTTTCGCGGCGGAATATGAAAACTACCCCGTGAGCTTTTATAATACGCAGGAACAAGAGTGGCAGGGAATCGTATTTGACGTTCTGCGTGAAGTTGAAAAGCTTACGGGTTTAACGTTCGAGCTTGTCAACGGACCGACTACGGAATGGCCGGAAATACTGAAAATGCTCGATAACGGAGAGGTATCGATGGTTTCCGAGTTGATTCGCAGCCCTGAGAAGGAAGGCCGGTATCTCTGGCCGTCCACGATCCTCCTGAGCGATAGTTACGCGCTCATTTCCAAAGCGGAGGCGCCCAATATCGCCGTCAATGAAATATTATATACACGGGTCGGAGTTACCAGGAATACTGCCTATCATGAGCTTTTTGACGCGTGGTTCCCGGATCATAGGTTTTCGGTTTTGTATGAGGGTACAGACATCGCCTTCGATGCTTTAGCACGCGGTGAAGTTGACATGGTCATCTCGAGCATGTATAAGCTCCTGGCAATGACCAATTACCGGGAAGAACCCGGGTATAAAGCTAATATCATATTCGATCGCAGCGTCGACTCGACGCTGGGGTTTAATATCAACGAGCCAGTATTATGCTCTTTGGTTGATAAGGCGCTTATGATGATCGACACGCAAGGCATAGGCAATCAGTGGACACGCAGGACTTTTGATTACCGCGTACGGGTAACCCGCGCCCTGATGCCATGGGTCATAAGCGCGCCTGTCATACTTCTCGTATTGCTATTCATGTTTATAATCTCATACAGAAACCGCAGCGAGAGCAAACGACTCGATAAGCTGGTCCGGTTGCGTACTGCCGAGGCGGAAGCGGCCAGCCGGGCTAAAACGTTCTTTTTAGCTAATATGAGTCACGAAATACGCACCCCGATGAACGCTATCATCGGCATGACCTCCATCGGCCTGTCCGCAGCGGACGCTGAACGGATGAGTTATTGCCTCGGAAAGATCGACAGCGCCTCAAAGCATCTGCTAGGCGTAATCAACGACGTACTCGATATCTCCAAGATCGAAGCGAATAAATTTGAACTCTCGCCTGTCGTCTTCGAGTTCGAGAAAATGTTGCAGAAGGTCATCAACGTGATCAAATTCCGCGTAGATGAAAAGATACAGAATCTCCAGGTCAAAATCAGCAGCGATATACCCCGCTCGTTTATCGGCGACGACCAGCGGCTATCGCAGGTGATCACCAACTTATTATCAAACGCGGTCAAATTCACGCCGGAAGAAGGAAACATATCCCTCGATGTGAAGCTGGTTTCCGAAACCGACGATATGTGCCGGCTGCAGATCGGCGTCACAGACTCCGGCATCGGCATCAGCGAAGACCAGAAAGATCGCCTGTTCTGCGCGTTCGAGCAAGCCGAAGCCGATACGACGCGAAGATACGGCGGTACGGGGCTGGGCCTCCCGATTTCAAAAAGCATCATAGAGATGATGGGCGGAGAAATTTGGGTGGAATCGGAACCGGAACACGGCTCGACGTTTGCTTTCACCGTTAATTTGCGAAGAAATGCCGAAAAGCAAAAACGCCAGCTGGACGAAGGCATCCTTTGGGAAAACATCAGAGTTATCGCCGTAGACGACCAACCGGAAGTCCGTGAGTTTTTCAAGGAAACGCTGTTGAGCCTGGGCGTCTCATGCGACGTCGCGAAGAGTGGCGAGGAAGCGCTTGAGATGATGGCGCGCGGAGATGGTTATAACATCTTTTTCGTCGACTGGAAACTGCCTGGTATGAATGGCATCGAGCTTGCGCGGCGCGCATGCGCGGAGTCGGAGCGAAAACCTGTCACAGTACTGTTTTCCTCCGCATATTGGAACGATATCGCGGACAATGCCCGCGACGCGGATATCGGAAAGTTTTTGCAAAAGCCGCTGTTCCGGTCGGATATCGTCGACGTGCTCAATGAGTATATAGGCGTTGGAATTGTGCCGGAACAAAGCGAGCATAGCGAAGAATCCAGCGACTTCACAGGCTCAGTCGTTCTGCTCGCAGAGGACGTTGAGATCAACCGCGAGATCGTTCTGACCCAACTCGAGCCTACGGGTCTGGAAATCGAGTGTGCGGAAAATGGCTTACAGGCGGTAGATATGTTTCAGGCCTCGCCTGATAAGTACGGGATGATATTCATGGATGTGCAAATGCCCGAAATGGACGGTTATTCGGCGACGCGCGCCATCCGCGCGCTCGACGTCCCGAGGGCCGTGACGATTCCGATCATCGCGATGACCGCGAACGTATTCCGCGAAGATATCGAAAAGTGCCTCGACGCGGGGATGAACGGTCATGTCGGCAAACCCATCAATGTCAGCAACGTCCTCGAACAGCTCCGGTGGTATCTGCCAAGGCAGGGGTTATTGGTCGGCGATTAGTGGCATAAGTGGTCTTTATTCCGGTTTTCGCCAAAACTGACATGCCCCCGGCAAAGAACGCGGAATCTAACGCATAAACAACCCACATATTCGAATCCCTTATTCAGCATTAGTCACCGTATACCCGGCTTCCTCAACGGCAGTGCGCAGAATCTCGTCCGTTACGGAATCATCGACGTCAACAGTTGCGCTGTTGCTTTCCAAAACCACCGTTGCGCTGTTGACGCCGGCAATGGCATTTAGGGCTTTTGTTACCGCATTCACGCAGTGCATGCATGACATACCCTCGATTGTCAATGTTTTCATCATGGGTCCTGAACTCCCCTCAACTAAGTTTATATTAACACGCTTCGGTTGAAAGAGATTT
>Ga0123353_10013138_pt1 | contig 11840 bp, 5 predicted proteins | sample TergutLab28metaG_3_FD_92763 | JGI IMG/M metagenome (GOLD analysis project Ga0123353, IMG submission 92763) | Labiotermes labralis P3 segment gut microbial communities from Petit-Saut dam, French Guiana - Lab288 P3 | ecosystem: Host-associated > Arthropoda: Insects > Digestive system > Gut ... | reverse complement strand
TTGAATCCAGATTTTAAAAAAAAAAGTCAACAATGGTTTGTCTGTTAAATAAGCTACACCCTATTACAAGGAATGTCACAGTATCAAGCAAAAGCAATCTATAGCTCCCTTGAAATGCACAAAGAAACTCCTCTTGCTGTAAGTTTCCTGCATCCTACAGATGTGCAGGACGGCAACCACCAAACCGGATTATCTTCTTATTTGATGCCATTCCTCTGCTGAGATGGACCATAAATTCAAGAAATATCTCCCATGCCATCCACAAATGTTCACTGCAATGGCAGGAGCGAGCATGGTTGTTCTGACCTTCCTATAAACACAGTGGAAACTTTTCACAACTATCCATGTTACAGCAGACAAGAGTAGCAATTCTTTCTGCATTTACTCTCAAGCCCTTGCAACAGTCACCTTCGAATGTGTAAGTCTTTTTGGACAGCACATTATAAAATAAACTATGCACATCAACATTACAATTACCTTTTGGTGTGCATATAAACAATGCTGAACGAGTGTGCTCTCTGCTGCTGCTGCTCTTCTTCATTTTACAATGTTCTCAATTCCCCAGCTACTTGTGTGTAAACAATACCAAAATTTTTCTATGCCTATCCATCCAGTTTAAACTCAACACTTAATTTCTTTGCAATGCTGTCCACCTTCCATTTTGCAACTGTACAAAGAACCGGCTTATAAGAACTTGTTTTTGCTGGATCCAATCCATAAATACTGATTCTACCTTCTCATACTGTGCTGTTTTCAGCTATTTTCCATCTAGGCTGCTCACTCAGAGACTGCACACTGTCTCAATTTAATATATCTGTGTTTAGAGTTCACACAGAAACACAAAGTTCTTTAGTGATTTTTGTGCACGAAACATTTGGAGTAGCATCCACCTTGTGCACAATGCCTAGCCCTTCTTAAACTGAGAGTGGCTTATATTTTAAGCCAGTTTTAGGCCGGTTTTTTATGAAAACCACACATACATGCATCTCTCTCACTCACACACACACACACACACATACAAACACACAATGTGAAGGGAGCACAAAATGTGTATGTATTTTGCACACAGAATATATTAAGCTATTGAAATTGAAATATATCAGTTACACAGTCCAAATATGCTCTGTTACACCCACATTTCTTCATGCTGTCAACTGCCTACCTGCCATGAAGATGCATGTCTCAGATTTTAAGATGTGTTGAAATGCATTAACAAGATGCTGATTGTATTGACCTGAATTCCCTTACTAGCTGACAGCAGTTAACATAATAATCGCCGACAGAAATCCACTATACGCATGGTAACAACAACTGGGCTCAAAACACTACAAACTGTCAAGAATACGGCCCATTCACAAATGACATATAACATGCACACATAAGCCACATATGTCATGTCCTGCACAAGGCACATGTTTGAACACAACCTTGGAAATTAGCCTTAGGAACTGAAAGTAATACTTAGTCACTGCATGTCTGACACCCACTGAATGAACAGGAAACTGGACTAACTGTTTAACGTTTCAATGCAAGAAACACATTAAAGGTGAAAGGTCTGTTGTATCATGAAGTGCTTTTTCAATGGGAAATCCTCTTTAAACAGAAAACATACTAAAAGAGCAGAGCACATATAGGTTAATCACATGAAAAAATTTTGTCACTAAATTATTCAAACATCTAAAGTTGGAAAAATCTCTCACACGGTATTTTGTTAAAACAGTTTCTGTGTACTTATTTCAGAAAAATATCTCTTCCACCCATCATAAGTTCCACTCCAGCAAGGTTATAGACAAGACTTCCACACATGCACCACTTGAAGAACAGACTTAACCTTTAGCAGGAGTCTGTGCCCATGAAGTAGCAAAATTCATTTAAAATACCTAAATATTGCCAATTACTATATAATAACACTACCAGATAAATGAATACAGTTCAATGGATAACATATTTTTTAACTTATTTTAGATTTTGTAATATAATCTGTAACATTACAGTCTAAAGACTCATGACAAAAGTATATTATGAAACTGGCACACATTTTGGACATTTTCATTCACTTGACATGTGTTGGTATGCAATCTGTACTGTCAAGTAGCAAGTATTATTGAAAAGTCACCACATTCACCAGAAAATATTATATTAAAGTACTGACTGGTGAGTGAAAAAAATGTTCCAATAATTATATTTTATATAAATTTGAAATCTCAAGTAATGATAACTATGATGCCAGCTCATGATCAGAGAATCTCACTACACCTTCAAGTCCATTTTTACAACAGCACCCTAAATCTTTTAGGTATAACAGGGAACAATTGATACTTTATATCAAAGTGCAAATTGAAGAACACATTAATTCCACATTCAATCAATCAATCAATCAATCAACAAAAAGAAACATATATATATATATATATATATAAAATAATAAATATTATGAATAAATTAATACAAAAAATGAAATAGAAAAGAGATAGTAAGATAGTACAAATTAAAAATAAACAACCAAAGAATAAGAGACCTTAGGTGCAACAAGCAGAAAATGTCTTTTATTTCTGTATATTAATAATTGTGTGTAATGAAACTTTCATACAATTGAACATTACATACTTGCAGTGTACTTACCATATTCACTCAAATTCTTTTCATCTGCCAACACCCTCCCACAATAAATCAACCGCTGGGAATCTGCTGGAATACTGATTGATTCAGCAATTTTCTCTTTCAGCTGCTTCACTGTAGTCTGTAACAATGACAAGAAATTTGCACAATATTATTGTGCTAAAACTTCAAATCCCACCCAAATTAAGACCATAAACAATGTAACACTACAATGCTTGAAGGAAATGGGGGAAGAGAAGATACAATTCAGCATATTGCATTTTATCATATCTACCAACATTCACATAAATAAGTAAAATTAAGGTTAACCTGATGTTTATCGAAGTCTAATAAGGTCTTACAGACATTTCCTTCTACCAACACAACCCACACAAGGTTAAAGTGTCTACTTCTCACACTCCACCAAAATCCATTTATAAGGAGAACTTATTTTACATGTCAACTATCAGTAGTCACTTCCTACCAGCTACACTATATTATACACACCTGCCCACACACCAGCTAAATACCCTGCTGCTTAATGGAAAGTCTATGAGACATTTGCTAGATGGTATGTGCATTTTGTATGATATATAAACAACATTTTCATTGTTACACCGTGCATGTTGTCGAGTCACTCAATTACTATACCAACTAATGCACTTATATAAAATTTACACATTAAAACACTAAAACTGCTCCACCATGTTTCGGTCCTAGGACTGAAACATGTCAGAGCAGTTTTAGTGTTTTAATGTGTAAATTTTATATAAGTGCATTAGTTGGTATAATAATTGAGTGACATAAACAATAATTTACAAATACATAAGACTTCACACTCATTCTGTTTCATGGCAAAACTTGGTTTCATCTTGGTTTGTACATGAACACTCAGTATAACAGGTTTCCTATGTTAACCTACAAATTACCATGACATGATCTGGTTCATGTGTTCTACACTCTCAGTGCAACTAGGATTGCCAGGCTCCCTTTCTTGAGTGCGTAAAGACACACATAAATGTTATACCATGTGACTATCTGTGCTATGATGGGACAACTTTTAAAGTCTGTGTTATATTCAAGAAGTTTTGGTAAAACAATAAAAAGTGGAATTTCATTCGCTCTTCATTCACCAGATCTGAACCTGTGCAACTTCATTCAGAGCACTGAAGATGACCTAAGAGCAAGCACTCAGAATACAGTGTTTTCAGTCCCACCAGCAGGAGTTCAACAAGCAATATGTGTTTGTAATGTGTGATGCGTGCCTGTGAGACCAAGAATACCATTTCCAGTGTCTTGTGTAAGTATACTGTGTAAATACCTAATATTAACCACTGTACACTGAAATAAAACAAGTGCACCTCAGCTTCATTAAAAAAGTAGTGGCAGTAATTGCTGCACCACCTGGCATCACACAAAATTGCCTGCACGAAGGGTGATATGAGATGGCTGACAAAAATAGTGTCTGTTTCTCATATTGGACATCATAAAAGTGTTCATAATTTAAACATTACTACTATTTTGGACACTGTCCATCATCTTGAGGTTTTTTAAAACCATTCTCAAACATAAACTTGTTAGCACTTACTGGGTAGATGTAATTATACGTTACATCAACAGCAAAATTGAACCATGAAGAACTTACATCATCTGGTACAGAAAACCCATGATTCTGGGAATCTAATGTCTTCACTGTGAGTTCAATCATGATTCTTCTGTAACAAAGGTGCATACTGATAATACAAACCAGACAATCACTCAGATGCAGCACAAATCACTATGGAAACTCCCTCACTTCACCACACAAGCCAAGAACACTCATTTGTTACTACAGCTGTTCAGAAATCTACGCTGTGGTACTTCCACTATACTTAGGCACAATATAACACACACCATTATAACTTGCCCCATTCCCCACATAACAAAAACCAACAACTGTTCTCATACTTTGCAGAACTACTTTCATAACAGACCAAACAAAATTGCTGATTGCCCTACCTTAATTAACAAAAACCATAACATTTTGGCATTTATCAGCACGGCCCCATCAGAGGCTGATTTTCCTGTACCCACAACACACTGCTTCACTGCAACCCATTAAAATGACCTCTTGCAAAACTACATTTGAACCAATATTTGACAACAAACTGTAAAACTAATGGATAAATATACACTTTGACAAGAAAAGTCCATCACCTCCCTGATTTGGAAAAGCCTCTCTAAGCCAACACTCTGCAGTTATAGTACCACCCAGGTGCACACCCAGAATTTATCAATGGGGGGGAGAGGGGTTTCACAATGAGGCTACGTAAATTTATGTTTGATTTTGAAAATTATGTTACAAAAATCATATCATACGCATAGCTAAAGTAACACTGCTGGCAACTGCATTTATATACACACAAATCCAACCGGATGTTCCAGGACTGACTCGCCTAATTTAAAAGACAAGCTAACCTGCTTTGTTTTTTAATTTCATCTAATAAATCGTAAGTTTTAATTTTACTTTTAAAAATTCTGATGTACTTGCCATAAGCCTATTTCAGTGGCTGATTACAGCTGAAGGGTAAATCACGTAAAACATCTGATATTTTTATGTCTACAAAATCTGTTGTTTTTAATCTTGATTTGTGGGGGCTGCAGCCCCCCACCCCCATGGTGTGTTACTGGTACTGTCACACTGAATGTCAAAAGTCAGTGATTAATAATGCACATAAAACAGTTCACGTCAGAGAAACATTATTTTGGAACAGAAACAGTCCTGTTTCACAAACACTAAGATGCATTTTTCAATGTGCAACTGCAACAGAAAACAAGAGTTTGATGCTCATGCAGAACATTACAATTACAACTGGTACTCATGTAATGAAGTGTGATGTAATCCAAATACAACCAGTTATCATTTCTCAAAGTTCATGTTTTGCATTGAACAGAGATAAGTACATACATGGATGTCCATTATTAAACAAATACAAAGAGATGAGGCAGAAGAGCAAGAAGAGCTTTCATCACTGCATACACAATCACCATATGTACATCGTATGCCCTGACATGCTCAGTACAGTAGGTGAAACTTCTTAAGGGATATGGGTGGTGTTCACCAAATTGGATAAAGTCCTCACTATTTTCTCATTTATCTATTTATATGTATCTGAGGTGCAAAGTCTGCTCTTGTCCAGTTAATCAAACATAAATCATATTCTAACAACAACAACAACAACAACAAACCCATCACTTCACTCCAGAACTAGTGACCTGTTGTTTTAGGTGACCAGACTATGAACCACCTCACTCACACTGCTCTCTTACTGGACTGCCAGCATCCAATGCTTGTGGTCAGTACGAAAATTCCTTTTATTAGATTATTAATGGTCTTGTGGGGAGATTTGCTTGTTAGGCTGTTGCCTTTTGTTTGCTTGCTAACAGGGTTTCCCACTCAAGAATCTCTGTATCCAACCCTTTCTACCTATCACTAACTGTTCCTTGGATCCAAGTTGACAGCGAAATTTATGACAGATGGCTTTGAACTGCCTGTAACTGAGACAAGCAATCACTCTTCCTGATGTACCAATAATGTTCGGCTGCAACTGGTAGGAACAGATGGAGACCAAACTGATTTTATCTACAGCATTCACTGAAGTTGTGTAATAGTTAAGTCCAGTAACAGTATATAATAATGTGCCAATAGTGAGTATAAAAACCATGTAACATCTGTACAGGGATTTCAGATGAAAGCAGGATCCAAGTACTGAGCAAACTAATCAGGCATAACATGAGTCACAGACAGCCAGTTGTATTACTAACCATACAACTGCAGAGAGTCATCTCAGTCAGGTCACATGATCCAGGGACACAGTCAAGTTTAACACGCTTTATGTAACATATGTAAACTGTTTTTTTTTTGTGCCAAGTAAATATAGATGCAAACCAACATTATTCTATTGTGATTTAAAGTGCTGTTTTTGTACATGAGTACATACGTTTACAGTAGCACAGGAACTAGAATGTTAGACTGAGCTCCAGAGGTACACTTTTGTAACTGCTTCTGTGGAAGTGGTGTGTAGTGGTTAAGGTGATCCTTTGCCAATTTATTTTGCATATGAGACATGGTTTTACCCAAACACCTGTACAGATACTCAAAATACCAGATACTGATCAGAATACAACCCAGAATAACACACAAGGTGTTGTTCCATGACAAAGTTTGTGTATGGCACACTGTCAGTAAAACAAAAATGATCAGACTGATCTTCTTTTCAAAAACAATTATGTTCAGAACAATACACTTAAAAATTACTGCATTATTCTTTTTTATTCAAGTGATGAGGGGAGAGAATACAAGTTCTTCCTGCAATGTGGTGCAACTGCCCATACAGGAATAATTTGATGGCCACATTATGAAACATTTCTGGGAATTGAAACATCAGGCATCCTTCATGGCCTGCTCTTCTGCCCAATCTGATGCCATAAGACTATTTTCTGTACAAAGCCTGAAAGCCAATGCACATAAGCATGCCACTTGGTGCTGCTTTCCATGACTGTGTGTGTGTGTGTGTGTGTGTGTGTGTGTGCATGTGTCTGACAGCTGCAGGAGGCCATTTTTTAGATGCCTGCTACTAATGCATCTGGTAACTTACACAATATAGATTCTTAATGCAGGTTATACAGGCGGCTTCAGTGAGTCTATCAGCAGGTTCTGCTTTCAGCTGCACAACTGTACATAATCAACTAATTCACTTACAATACAATGCAAAGTTAAATGTCATTATTCCCACAAGAATGGCAGCAACAATGGATTTTGTTTCTATATACACAAAATTAAGTTTGGATTCTTGCTTCTTTCTTGGCTGGTTTTTACTTGGTTGTTCACGTATTTGCTACAAGACTGTAGGTAAAGTGCCCATTACTGACCCACCACTGCTGATATCTCTGTCATCACTACTGTCGTTGGTATGCTACGTATTTCTTGCAAGAGGGCATTAGTCCACTAATACCTGACCACAATAGGTCCCCCTAAAAAGTGTGCCTTCAGCACACCCAATGGACAACAAATGAAATAACAGTTACCCTACCCTACTAATGCCCACAAATATCATGATTTCAGCACAACTAACCTACAACAAATGAAAGAGCAACATAAGAATATACTAGAAAAAGAAAGGGTGGAAACAGCTGCCATTACACGTGAAAATGCAAAGAACAAATTCACACATTCATAATTGTGGGAACCTAGGTTTCTTGTTCTATGAATAGTTGAACAATAACAATTTCTCAGAACACACACCAAATATAAGTTACCTCATAAGTTATGCTCATTTAAGTTATAGTATACAAAAGTGTTATACTAATACACACACTCTTTCAAATCAAACTACTATGCACCCCAGAGGTACACAAATCCTGGGCACTGGACCACCCAGGCAACTGAATTGTATAGGGTTGTGCCTAATACTGCGGGTCAATATGAAACTGCCTTCCAGTCAACTATCAGGCACCTAGAATTTTGAGGTGGTTTCTAAATTTTTGGAAAATCTGTGCACCCCTAAAGTACCATGAGTCACAGACAACAGCTTCACTGCAGGTGCTGTTTGACTGTTTGTACTAAAATTCAGTACACTCATAAGAGGTTTCATTTCAGTAACTTTCCTGCTAAAGGCAATTAACAATGAAAATCATAACAGTTTGCCACAAACTGCCATGGAGTTGGTTCACATTCATTTTCACTGGACATCTAATATCAAACATAAATACTAAACAAAAAAGAAATGAGAGTACAGGAAAGACAAATGTTGTACTATATATGACAAACAAAGGTAGACTAATGGACGCAATGGAGAAATTTTATATGTACAAGGAAGCACGAAACAACAATCAGATAAATTATAAGGACACAGTTAAACTAAACATGATATTTGATGTAATAGTTCGAGAAAACACCGCTAGAGCGCACACTTCATCATAACTACACACCCTCTCACGTATCCGTTAGTCAAGAGTGCACACTCACACACAACACCCCCGCCCATATACAATGTAAGTAACGTTATACAGATACTAAGTTTATAATCTCCATAGGCACATTTGTTTTATAATGCCCTATTGTCAATAAATTTAACACTTCTCAGATTGGAAAATATCCACAGAGTAAATAAAACATACCTCCACCATACAAAAAGGTACAGCTCATCAGAAGTCTGTACAATATCCTACAAGATATTGGGTTGCCACACCACTATAAACATTGACAGAGAATATAATAAGGTACTGCACATTACAGCTAAAGATATAACTCAATCACAAAATAAAATGTACAAACCACAGTGATGCAAACGAAGACTCTGAGAAGTATAATGCATATTGCAATATTAAATACCAATAGGGTGACACACAAATAAAGCAATAATAACAGGAACAGATTTTAAAACTAACATAGGGGCTTACAGGCATGACTATCTTAAGCATTCACTCGAAGTATTCTCAAAAGTCATGCAAAATTCGCATCATAATTTCAATTAACTGCTAGCTCATATAGATGAATTTGCTACCTTATGGTGGTATTGCAAACTGAAACATGCAGCAAGAAATACATTAATAATAAAAGACATATATGAGATGTGCCCACCACGTCAAAATTACCTTTGTGAATTATACACTAACAACTACTGAAGAAGCACCAAATATAGCATAAAACAAGTGTTCGGAGTGTAGCCTGTGGTGTGGGTGACCAACCATCTTACATTCGTCAATGTACAAACTACAAATGCAAAATATTAGTACAAGAAGGGCAAATATGAATATCACATTCAGATTCAGATTGCTGGAATTACACTGAAACAAATAAAATTATCAAGGTGACTAATCCATAGCAAGCCAGTTCAATGTTAGACTATCTTCACGTCTTGAAGCTCGACCCAGTCACTGAGGAGCTTTACATGCCTTTTTATTATGTATTCACAGACATCAACGACCAAAACTGTCACCAAAATCACATTATATTTAGGAATGCCAGATCTATAACACTTTGTAATTATAATTTCACAGGCTCCATGGTACTACAGGTTTTGCAGAGACTGTGTCCATAATATTCTGTTTCTGCTGAAGTGTTAACAGCTACACTTTCCATACATTCTTTGTACAACTTGAGACTTGTCTCTATAGATATTTTCAAATTCCATTAAGGGTACAAAAATGAGGCTACAGTACATAAAATGACGTTACATACTGAAATTCCTTTGTTACTGAGTTTCCTAATATACAGAGAGAAAATTCAATGACAAGAGTTGGTTTACCTAGCAAACTGATGTAATATTTCCAAACCATCCGTCTAAACTAACTGGCCATCCTAACTAGCTAACATGCTAGGCGCCTAGAAAACTAAAACACACACTACTAAACAATCTTCGCTCCATGTAACATTACTGAATAATGCAGTATTCTACGTTTAAATGGTGGATGTACACAACAAACTCTGATAACATACAATTACGCCTGTTAACTGCTAAACGGCAAATTGGTGTCACAAATACGCATCTGGGTTAGAAGGTTTAGCTGTTCAGGCTCACTACCACTCCAACAGCATGGGAAAAACCACCGCACAACTTACTAATACGTCTCGTGTAGAAAATATAATTATTCTACTTGCCTTCGGATTCTAGGTGGAGCAGGCTACGTCAGACATGTATACAGCTGCTGTAACCGTTGATCTACGAAACCTCTGTACACACAGAATTATGGTAAGCGATCGCCGTATATGTGTAAATATATAATTGGAAACAATACGAAACAAATACTAAGACAGGCCCTTTTTCAACACACGAAAAGAATACTCTCATTTACCTACGCACCACTCCGCTTACAACCCACAGCCTTGTACACACGGGCTGTTGATCAACTACGATAGCATGTGAACGTGCAATTCTTGAAGATGCACGGGAGACACCTATATTTGTGAATTGGACTAATCAGAATTCCTTCAACTTTTATATTTAACACTGTATATAAACAGAGGGAAATGGTGCCATGAATATTATCCTTTACCCAGTACATACATAGCGCACATCCCTGTTGCACACAAAGAGAAAATGGGCGATAATCAATGGGCGTTGCAGCAGTACAGTCGCGCTAAAATGTGCTTCTGAAGTAGGAAGTTCCTTTATATCGTACATAATACTCTGTAACGCTGTTTCCTAAAACCAACTTTATGTGCACTACATTGTGTACATTAAATCTCACAGATATTTAATTTGTATATAAATCAGTCAACACAACAATAATATTACAATATCAACTGTGTTATAGCGACACGTTTCGACTCGGAGTCATCATCGGACAATATTTAGAACCACATATGTGTACAAGGTAACTGTGCACATTTTGGGATCCCCAAAGGCTTACAGGGTTGTCATATTTTATTGTTCTGTTGACTGAATTATATATAAATTAAATATCAAAGAATAAAACACGACAGGATGACTATATTAAAATTAAATATCATACAAATTATCACTCATACGCATTTCGGCATCCATTATTTTATCCGTTGTCTTTATTAATTTACATTCATTACATCCTTACAAGGGTAAAAAACAACCCAACAGGATGCTGAAATAGTAATATATATATAAAGGCATAAAAATATGCAAATCAAAAACACTCATAATATATCAAGAATACAAGAGGTATAACAACTGCACAAAATGCAACAGAAGAACTTGCGATAATTATATGTATAAGTAGAGTTAATATAAACATGCCAGATAAATTTATACAATCAAATAAAATATGACATAAACAATTAAATGAAATCAAAATTAAAAATTGAATAAAGATTGAAATTTAATCATCTACCACATGTACATCTGGAATATTCCTCCAAAGTGCATAGAGGGTGTGTCAATCAGAAAATGTTTTAAAATTCTTTTTAAATCTCTTAAGATTTCCAGAAGTATATTTAATATCTGATTGAAGACTATTAAAGATTTTAACACCTGAAATATCTACTCCTTTTTGATAAAGATCTAAAAGTATCCCATCACAAGCAACACACTTCTATGAATATGTTTATTAAACAGCAACTAGTTTCAGCGCCAAGCTTAGGCATCTTCAGGCCATAATAATACAAGAAAATGAATACATGCAGAAACTAAAAATTATTAAGCAGGAGATCTCCCCTTTTACATCAAAGTAAATTAAGAGCATATATGTCAAGAATGCAAGGTAAAGACAGCAAAAATACAAAAGCC
>Ga0123353_10013136_pt1 | contig 11840 bp, 6 predicted proteins | sample TergutLab28metaG_3_FD_92763 | JGI IMG/M metagenome (GOLD analysis project Ga0123353, IMG submission 92763) | Labiotermes labralis P3 segment gut microbial communities from Petit-Saut dam, French Guiana - Lab288 P3 | ecosystem: Host-associated > Arthropoda: Insects > Digestive system > Gut ... | reverse complement strand
GGGGCTGCCCACCTCAAACCAAGCATTCGGCGGCCTTTCTTGTACACCACCAACTGTTCCACATGATCTGGAGCTGGCCAACAGACACATTAAAGTTTAACTTCTGTAGCAATGTTAAAAAACAGAAGAAAAATCTAACAGCTTTCACTCTGATGCAGACAGAACATTTTTATCCACATAAGATGCATTATGAGTACCTTGCAAAGTACTTTTCATGTCTCATAAGAGGCCTCCAAAATCACCATATGTTCGTTTCTTGTTCATTCACTGTGAAGCTAACAGATCCCACATGTACAGGGCATGTAGAAAATAGTGTCACAGATTTAAACAACATTAATGGTAACTGGCATGGTGCCAAATCCTATGAGACCTGAACTTCAACATCACTGCTTTAAAAATGTTATCTTGCAAGAAATAATGTGTTAACTAAGGACCATACATTTTTTCTAAGTGCTGTCACTATCTTGTACAGTCTTTATACACGAGCACCTTTATGTGCAGACAATGTCCAATCATAACCATCTCAATCCCTATATGTTTAAGTGTATCTTGTGTAATCATCAAAATGGAATATGAAATTCTGTTACGCAGGTCATGAAGATCAGCAACAGAATTAGTGTGTACATCACCTTTAATACAGCTCTACATGAAACAGTCCATAGGGTTTAAATATAGAGAAGAGTGTGGCCAATAAAGTGGGTTATCTCAAACAAACCAATGTCAAACAAATAAAAATTTATATTTATAACTGGAGACAGAATAACTAATTGAAGTGCTGATTGGTACCTGATTACAAACTTCCCATTCATTTATGAAAAAAACCACGTTCAGTATTTCTTGATATAGAGTAACAGATTTCACACTTCAAAGGTACATATCAGCTAACTCACTTCACACTTCAACTACTTAAACAATACAATCACCGAAACATTCTGCGCATTAATGAAGATCAGTTCTTTATTCTATGGGATAAAAAGGTAAAATATTGCAAGCTCCCACATTATGAACTTCAATTGCCACTTTCTCTGTATTCAAAAAAAACTAAGTACTTCATGTAATAATGGGGTTGCACTTTAACAGTAAGATATATATTCCTTCAATATTACTTATTAGTTGAAGTTTTAGAGTTACATTCCTTCCATTAGCTGCCCCCCACACCCAACCCTCGCACGTTTAAAGCTCTATTCCCAAACAATTAAGGTTAACAATGTAAAGTCCCATTAGGCAGTTATTCACTGATATAAAATAAATATAACAGACAGTATAATCTATAAAACCTTAATACACACTTTAATAGTAATTCTGAAATGAAAAGTATATTCATATAAAATATTAATATATTACAGATCATTATTACAGTAATGAAAAAGAACTTGTGAATCAGTACCTTTCAGTGTACGAAGAAACTGCAGATCTGAAGTTCAACCAATAGCATACTCTGTGTCATATGATACCAGTGAACACTAGGATAGCATAGTCAGTGCTTTGACCAGGCTACAGGCTGGACTCCCAATAACTGTTCAATTGTCAACAGAAGCAAGAGGTTTATCTCTTTTCAATAGTATCCGGAGTGGCAATGGGTCACATCCAGCCTCCTACTCAATAGTACCAAGGGCTCTTTCACCTGACATAAATCAGGTACAGTTACAAATGAGTGTCGCAATACCTAAACTCACCCACATACTTTCATGGTGTACCTACACCTTTACCTTTACCATATGATACCACTACAGACATTGACATCCAACCTCAAGATGGAAAATAAGGATTATATGCATATGTGATCTCAAAAACTATACAAGGTAGAGTTTCTATAACAATCTGAAGGTATAGCAGCAACCTTCTGTTACATATTCGTTCATACTAACTTGTAGATGTAGTATGGGCTGGAATTTTCAATGGGTGCTTTGGATTCCATCCTCCTGAAGTTACCAGGTACACCCTCACTTTGTACATTGTATGGGGTGTAAGACCACTGAATGTTGCTGAAGTCTGATCTGTTGTGCCCTCCCTGAGCAGCGTTGAAGTGTTGTGACCTACAAGCTGGTATCGGTACCGGTACAGGTATCCGTTAAGAAATGTGCAGTTTTGAGGTGGCTGCCAGTGTACTGCAAAGCTTGAGTTGGTGCGGTCACTCACTGGCATTGTGGCATTAAGCTCAGGAGCCACACCAGGTTCTAAGACAAAAAGAGAAAATACATGACCTGAAGATATTTAATGTACAGTTGCCCACTGAGACAAACATAATTTTGAGATTGTTTCTACTCTATGTGAAAGATGAAGTCAGTCAATTATTCCTGAACAAGAAACAAATAAATCTGTAAACACAACAGAGACCTTTGTTCTTCTGAGATGTTGTGCTCCATCACAGGGTGCTTGTTGGCCAACATTTCAAGATTATACAGTGACTTCGTTTTCATGAGTCAGAAAACTCCATCTTAACACAGTACAGGACCATGTTTAACTACCAACACACAGTTCCATTTCCACTCCTCTTATACACAGTGATGCACACATAAACACACACATACACACACCAGTGGATGTTACATAATGTTGTTTGTAGTTTCTCATATGAATTCCAGCAGGACTACTCTAACAAATGGTTCCATGGTTTTCCTCACTTCTACCAGACAAATGCATAGGAAGTGTCTAGAAACATGCTGCTACCTGAAACATCAATTAGCAACCCATGGCACAACAGATATGTTAAAAGTTGTGAATGTCGCAGGATGAAGATCAAAATAATTTACTTAGTGGACAATGGATGTCTGCATCACACTGAACACTCTGCATTCACCTGAAGACAATAATACCACAGATTTTGTGCTGTATGTTTAAGAATAAAATTACTCTACAATTCATTCCATATTTAATTACTAGATTTAAGATACCTATATTACCATGAAGTAGTTTGCACATTGTGGTACAGCAGACAAAACTCCTGTTCTTTTATTCTGGAGATCAACATTTGAAATTTATAGCAGAAAGTGGAAATTCTGAAAGAACATGTTTGTGGTTTCCCTGCCTCACCATACACAATTAAGATTAACTCATTAGAATAAGCATTACCTCTACTTTCACATCCATCATTATTTTCCACACAAATTCACCGTCTTTCTACACTATATAGCCTAGGTCATTTTTAACACTAGTGTTAAATAAACCAAAATTAACATCCACACACACTCATAAGACCACATACAAGAGAAATACCTCAGGTTTGATTACTGGCCCAGAGGCTGGCTCTCCTAAATATTTCCTCCTCTATTGTGCAGGGTCTTTAAAATAAGGCATGACCACTTAATACTGCATCTTTTACAATTTATCATCAATAATCATCAGGTCATTTTATTCTAAGCAAACTACTGACTTATGAAGCACCTATAAGTAAAAGAAACCAAAGGAATGTCAATAGAACAGTACAAAACACTGTGGGTCCAGCTGTTTGTAGAATTATTACATCGATTCTAACTGAACTGAGCAGCATATCTGCTGACAACCACACACTATGGAAACTGTGTGTTGTGTAAGTTCTGATGTGTAACTCATACTTGAAGCTGCATCATATTTAATTTTAATAAGAGGGAAATGATATGTTCAAAGACTGATTATTCAGTTCAGTTTTAAAAAGGTCTGAGGATCTTGTTCATAAAAACTAAAAAAGGATTGGCCGAATATTCATGAAATCATATACTCTTTCAATTCTGCAACTGGAAAACTTTTTCAGGATTGACTACAGTTTTAAGTTCACTGACATCACATACTAACACCAGGAATTTGTTTGTTCTAATTTAAACACTGCTTAATTCAGCTGAATATTGGATGTGACCATAATCTTCGGAATCTTTTTTTATCAAGAGAAAGAGAAGCCCTGTTTGAAGGTTCATTGCATTTAACATGAAATAACACTAGAGCTTTTTTTAAATTTGATTCTTTGAGCATCACAATCATAAGCATTGTTGGGCTAATAATAGGATCCTGCTGACTGAAAACCTCTGTTTCAGCTCCAGTCCTGCAATATTGCAATGAAATCTCCTCTCACTTCCTGGTCAAAATACTTGGTATCAACATTCTGTTGATGCAATGTAATACACGACATTAATTTCTGTATCTTTTACTGTCAGTGGATGTCCACAATAGCCCAGCTGGCAGTGTTACCCTACACTGCAGGTATATAGGGCACAAATCGCAATGAGGGGAATTTTTTTTTAATCAACAAATCTATAAAGACCTTGGTTATTAAGTCTTATCCTAATTTTAATTCTTCATATCTTCAGTTATTTTTGTAACTTCTGTATTTTTCTCCATTTCACACACACAATTCCACACAGTTTGATCACATAAGATTCTTGAAAATCCTACAGTGGTAAGTGCAACCCCAAATGTATGAAACAATAAACTTACACAAATGACAGTCCTCTAGGTTATTACACCATGTATGTAAGACAGTCTATTCTGACATTTCAAGAACTGTGGTGGCTCTATCTGCATTAGGTTCAATGGATGCAAAAGTGATTGGGAGAATGAAATGTGTTGGTTATAAAGTAAGTTTGCAAGAATGGTAAGCTACAGGAAGGGGAGAGATAGATCTTGTCATGAGCCAGTGGGAATTCAACCTTATTTATCACAATTCTTGCATCCTTCCTATATAATCAACACATTTCCTCCACCCATGTCACATCAGTATTCATCAAACCTAATTCCATCACCATGAAAATGGGGACAAGAAGCTCCTCCAAAACATCACCACCAAAAATTTGTTATCCTATCTTGTGTAATAACACAAAAGACTATTGTCTGAGCAACACCTACTGTGAAGACCTGAAAACAATATGATTAGTTGTTTGTCATCTTGACAGAGAGTAGATCAAAGTGTTCCCTAACAGCAGCTGCTTGCGATCTATTAGGGAAGAATGTATAAATACAAGCATTCATACACAACCAATTACAAGACCTTGTTTACAGAAATATGATAAGCTATGCACATTACACTGTTAAACTAATTAAATCATATTAAGTTTTTAAAAGTGTGAACCAAGTTGTATCCCTGAAAAAAGTAAAACTGAAAAATGTAAGTGAATCAAGAAAGCATTCAACAGATGGTCTTTGTGTTAGAAACCTTTGTGTTTTTGTTGTACTAACAACTACCATCCCAAATCCTAAAAGCCATTCATACTAGTCTCCTGTGTTAGATACTAATTTGACAATGTGTAGAGCCTGACTGTTGTAAAATACAGGTATGTTCTCAAATGCTCACATATTCCTCTCATTCTTGAATGTGAATACAAGGAGGTAAAGGTACAGGCAGAGGTAGGGGCTGAGGTAAAGGCAAAGGTATGTGTGAAGGTAAAGGTAATATAAAGTTGAAATTGCCCTTGCATATGCCATGAAAGCATACTGGGGGAGCAAATAGACAGCTCCACACATTCTAAATTTCAGATATGCATGGAGGTGAACAAATAAAAGAAAAAAATAATAACTGCAATAAGTAAGTAAATGCAATTATACAGTCCAAATAGCTTCTGCACACAAATTGATTGTAAAAGCATGTTCACCATGTTGTAACTAGATGGTTCATAATTAGCGGTTATGAGGACTACAATTTGATGGACTATCTGTCAAGGCTGGCAAGAAAATGAATGTACCTTTATCATACAAAAGTTATAAAAAGAAATTAACAAGAAAAAGTTGTTAGCCAACTGAAGGCACTGGGGGGAGGCAGGCTGATTCTCAAAAACAAAATGATCATTTTCTTGTAACAAACTAAACCTAAAAATACCAATAATTAAAAAACCCTAGTAAACATGTGATAATGAAAACAAATAATGACACAACACCTATGAAAAAATATGGCACAAAACCCAAACTATGGACCCAGAATACAAATTTCATGTACCTCTCATGTCTGTGACAAATAGCAGCTCTTTTGAAGGTCCCCACGAAGCAGCCAGTGCAGCAACACTGATGGTGTACTGAGCATATGACAACAGATCATGCAGCACAATGTGGGGTGTAGTTGCTTCCACCTCACCTGAGGAGTAGCCACAGTCCTCATTTTTACACGCAAGCAACTTCTGGCACTGGGGAAGTAATATAATACTCTCTGTTTAAACTGTACATTCATTCCACACTCAATGGCTCTTTACATTCTCCCTCTATAAGAATGTATCTTATGAAACTATTACCACACAAAGAAACAAATCAGTCCCACAACTACTTTATGCTGCCTATTCCTCCTCACATAATGAATGATAATGCTGTCACTTAAAATTACTTGAATTTAAAAAGATTAACATCTTTTGGGATGTGACACCATGGAATATGGTGACATTTAATGACATCTTAGAAAAACATGCTACATCCATCTTCAATATATTACTCTGAAGATACTGGTAGTATATTATTCTAAAGCCTTTGTTAAGTTTCTACCAAATGGTATGATATGTCATCCTAGAAGACAGTAACTTCCATATTTATTGCCATGCAAACTTCAAATCCAAATTACTCACTTTAATTTGTACTGAATGTGTTTCAAGTGCAAATAAAGTTTCTTGGCACCATTTACTTTACCCAGCCACACTGAACAGTTGGTATGAAAATAATCTCAATCAAATCCTTTATGGCATCTGTTATTGCATTTTAATACCAATATGCATAAATGATTCAGTTTGTTGCTTCTTGCCAAAATGTTCCTAAACAGGGGCTTCCATCTCTTATGTAAAAAGCCTTCATACTCTGACACACACCTGTAGGCACCATGAATGATATCATGTTTTCAAAAGAAACCCACATTAAGATTTGTACTGTATGCAAATTTGTAAGGTAAATGTGCAGCAATCCCAGGCCTGGACATACCCTGAGGCTTTCAGGAGGTTGAGGTTCCCAGATTTTGAGACAATCGGCACATGAATGTGGTAAGGTTGTCAGCCCTATGCACCGACCGCCTTTACACCCAGGAGACATCCCTGGTACTCATTTCTCTTAGAGGCTGAGTCGACCACAGGGCCACAGTGAGGATGGAAGGATTATGCCAATGAAAAATTCCAATAACACCATAGCGAATAGCACCCATAACCTTCCGGTTTGTAGCGCTGTGCCTCAACCAACTGCCCTACTGTGTGCCCCCGTAAAAAAATGTAAACAAATGAAATGGTGACACCTGATTTTCAAAGGGGTTTCATTACCAATTGCTACATACAGTACAATTTTGGTGATATGAGAATTTCACTACATTATATGCTGTTAGATGCTCTGGAAACCTGATGTTGTTAAACACAATGACAAGTGGATTAATACACAGTCTGTAGCATAACTTGAACACTAACTCCAGAGATGTAATCAGATCTGAGAACACTATGGCATTTTTGCAGATTTGGAAGACAATGATTTTTGCAGTGGTGGGTTTTATGCTCAGACATTTCCATAAATGTACAACAACCATTACTTACTTACTTACTTACTTACTAAGTCCAAGGAGCAGTGTCCTTCTTAAAAATCGAACAGTTTTTCAGCTAGTCAATAAATTCCCCGCATTTTATGGAACCTGAAGGTTCACACTGCATTCACAAGTGCCCGCTACCTGTCCCTATCCTGAGCCAGATCAATCCAGTCCATACTTCCACAACCCACTTCCTGAAGATCTATCTTAATATTATCCTCTGATTCATGCCTGGGTCTCCCAAGTGGTATATATCCCTCAGGTTTTTCCACCAAAACCCTGTATATTCTTCTAATCTCCCCCATATGCAATACATAACCCACGCACCTCATTCTTCTCGATTTTATCACCCAAAAAATATTTGGTGAGGAGCACAGATCATTAAGCTTCTCATTATGCAGTTTTTTCCACTCCCCTGTTACCTCATCCCACTTAGGCCCAAATATTCTCCTCAACACCCTATTCTCAAACACCCTCAACCTACGTTTCTCCTTCAATGTGAGCAACCAAGTTTCACACCCATACAAAACAAATAAAATAACCATTATGCAAGAAAATAACGGACCTGCAATTAATAAAAGTGTTGCAGAGTTCTGTTCAAATATTTGGGAATAACCTTAACAAATCAAAATTATATTCAGGAAGAAATTAAGAGCAGACTGAAGTCAGGGAATGCTTGCTATCATTAGGCAGAATCTTTTGTCTTCCAGTTCTTTACCCAAAAATATAAAGCTTACAATATACAGAACTATATTTTTGCATGTTTCTTTGTATGGGCGTGAAAGTTTGTTGCTCACATTGAAGCAGGAACGTAGGCTGAGGGTTTTTGAGAATAGGGTGCTGAGGAGAATCTTTGGGCCTAAGAGGGAAAAGGTAACAGGGGAGTGGATAAAACTAAATAATGAGAAGCTTAATTATCTGTACTACTTACCAAATATTAATTGGGTGATCAAATCAAGAAGAATGAAATACGTGTGTCATGTAGCAAGTGTGGGGGATAGGAGAGGTGCATACAGGGTTTTGGTGGGGAAACCTTAGGGAAAGAGACCACTTAGAAGATCCAAGCATACATGGAAGGATAATATTATGATGGACCTTCAGAAAGTAGAATGGGGGGGGGGGGTTGGCAGGGATTGGATTGATCTGGCTCAGGATAGGGACAGGTGGCAGGCACTTGTAAACACGGTAATGAACCTTCAGATTCCATAAAATGTAGGGAGTATGTAAGTAAGTAATTAAGTAAGTTACAGAGTGTCTCATATTGAACTACATCACTGTAGTAAAATCAGTAACACCTCTTCTTCCTTAACACTTGTGATATGTTAATGTATTATAAATCAAAAGACACTTCTGTATGTCACAAGAGCTCATAAACTAAAACAGTAATCAGTAGCTTTTGTACTGTACGGCAGCAGTGGGAGAAACTTGTACAACTAATTGTTTAAGAAACATCAAACTCATTACATGAACTGGGTTTGTCACACTGTACCACACCACTGCCTGAAGAAGCAAATGACGTAGTTGTTAGCACCACCACTTTACATTGTATATTTGTTGAGTTCAAATCTTGAACAAGAAACTGACAGTCCTGTCGAAGGATTCTGTTTTCTCCCAACATTCCCTTTGGCCTAATTTAAGGCAAGATCCGTGAACTTGTCTGGTTTGACTCCAGTTTCTAGACCAAATTTTCGATCAGGTCCTAATACATATGAAGTAGTGCTACTTACCTGACAAAAATACTCAGTCACATTCATTTAAAGAAACCCCTACATAACACTGAATGATTTCTTTGTTACTTGTTAAGAACTCACCCGATAAGTAATTCTGTATTGGCGTACACTTCTTGGACTGTTTAATGGTGGTGTCCAATCCACTTCCAACTCATGATTCGTACCAGAGACCACATGCAATTCATGAACTTTTCCAGGAGCTGTAAAAGAGAGTGGCTTGTGTAAAAGAAAAGTTGTACCTCCTTCAAAACATATTTGACTGTTGAATTTTTATGATAAATTATGAATGGAATAATGAAAAGACTCACAAAAAGGCAACAGCCTCCATATGAATATTTCTAAAACTTATTCATGGGCACTATTTCCCCCATTTCACAAAACATGGAAGATTAAACTTCAATTTTCAGTATTCTTTTTTTTTGTAAGCAACACTAAGGTTACTCTATTACAAAGGGTCATGTAATGTGAATGCACATTATTTTAATAATTTTTTATAAAGTAAAAGTATAGAAGCGCTGGGGAAGCAGAATTTATCATGTCCCTAAACTTTAAAACTTATGGTCTTGGCTAGTGCATGCAAGCTAGATGAGACAATCATTGCTACAATCTTAGCGAAGCCACAGGTACTGATTCATTGTTGCATAGTGCATGTGGGTTTTAGTATGCCTCTGAAATGTATAAAATTCAAATTACAGTGTTCATTGCAGTATTCTTGCAAGACATAAACACCATGGAAAAATGATGTCAAAAGTTCTGGAAAATGAAATTCAGCTTCAATGGTATAAATACAGAATTCAGGAAATTTATATATAATTTATTATTTTTATTCCAGCATTATTATTATAGTGTAAAGCAACAGTATCAACAATTTTTTTTTTAAATATTTAATATGACAACAAGGGTCATTTTCAACTTTATCTGTTGTCAAAAAGCGAGTATTGACACTCTTTTCTGTCAAGGAGTGAGTACCAAAACTTTTCACTTACATAAGAAGCAATGTACACTGGTTAATAAACATACATGGCCATCAGTTAGTAGAATTATACCTTCACAGAATGTTGAGACATAAGTACAAAACATGAAGACTTATCTCAAATCCTGACTCACTCACACAATTGTTAGTTTGGCCAACACAACAAGTAGGAAACAAGTGAAGTTTATTTTTTTCCACTTGCTGATTTTCAGAGCAAATTGTATCTAAATTTTCCATCCTCTTTTGCTGTAAAACAACGAACAGCTCATGAAATTGCACATCACAGTTTGTTTCCCGGTGATTAAAACTAATAGACTATCATATGGCAAGCTGTGGTTTATATTTGGCATACAGATATCATGTAAACATAAAAGAGAACTTTACACAGAATATAGGAAATATAAAAATCCTACTTTAGACAAGTACTATAAAGACTACTGTCAGATCCTGTCAAAGGTCATAAAAGAAGCAAAGAACAAATGGAATATAATAGGCGTATTTTAAACTCAACTAATGGGATGAAAACTTCATGGAATTTAATAAATATTGAGCGAGGCAAAGTTATGAAAAATCGGACCATACAGTCACTAAATATTGGTGGTGAAACTACTGCAGATCATCAAACTATTGCTGATACTTTTAATAGACACTTTATAATGATTCTGGATTTAATTAATAAAAATAATATTGATAAGAATTATTCAGTCGAAACACACAGAAATAATCAACCTCTTTTTATGGTAAACGTATCTCATACTCCATTTCCCAGTATCAAGTTTACTTGTACTACTGAAAAACAAATTAATAGATAATAAAGTCTCTCAAACATTCAAATTCTTCTGGTTATGACGAAATTACAACCACTATATTACATGCCTGTTCCCTCTGCATTACCTCTCCAATAAATTATATATGTAATAGGGCACTTCTTACTGGAATATTCCCTGATAGATTAAAATTTGCAACTGTGAGACCACTGTTTAAGAAAGGTGATAAAAGAGACATAACAAATTACCGACCAATATCGTTACTACCAGTATTTTCAAAAATTTTGAAGAAAGTAATGCAAACTAGATTACTAAAGCATTTGAATGACTGTAATATACTAAGTAATGAACAGTATGGCTTTTGATCTGGCCTTAACACTGACAATGCCACATACCAATTAACAAATGGGATTTTATATGCACTAAACAATAAATTACATACAGGCGGTATATTTTGTGATTTGGAGAAGGCATTTGACTGTGTAAATCATGAAATTTTATTATCTAAACTTAAAACTTATGACATAACTGATAATCATTACAAACTTTATAAATCCTACTTAGAAAACAGATATCAAAGAACACTTGTATATGATCAAATGGGAAATACTACAACCAGCATTTGGGCCAAACTTATACATGGAGTCCCTCAGGATTCCATTCTTGGGCCCTTGCTTTTTCTCATTTTTATAAATGACTTGCCAATGCTTATGAGAGAAAAATCGCATTCTAATTTGTTTGATTTCAAGAATGAAATTAAAACTATATCTAACAACTTAAATGAGTGGTTTAAAAATAATTTATTTTCCTTGAAATTTTCTAAGACACATTTTGTAAACTTCACAACTAGAAAAACAAATCAAATAGAAATTATTATAGACCACAATAACAAGACTATTCCCATATGCAGCTCTACAAAATTTCTTGGT
>Ga0123353_10013134_pt1 | contig 11841 bp, 7 predicted proteins | sample TergutLab28metaG_3_FD_92763 | JGI IMG/M metagenome (GOLD analysis project Ga0123353, IMG submission 92763) | Labiotermes labralis P3 segment gut microbial communities from Petit-Saut dam, French Guiana - Lab288 P3 | ecosystem: Host-associated > Arthropoda: Insects > Digestive system > Gut ... | reverse complement strand
CCTGTGGTATTCAAATAAAATCAGAGCATTGTAACGCTACAAAATTTGGACGAAATCTGAAACCTGAACCGCACTTCCGATTCTGCGTTCATTGTTCCAACTCCGTCAGTTTTCATGGTCCCTTTGTAATGCAGAAACGCAGACCCAGGATTTAGTTTCGGGAGTGGGAGGGTTGCTCTACAAAATACGAAACGTATGTGTAATGTAACCCTGACGCGCGTTTCCATCTCTGCGTCTGATATCTTTAAATACCGCGTGTGTAACTGACGTCTAGCCGCAGTTTTCTTTCGTCGTCCTGTGCAGAGAGAATTTTGCGATGCGCAGATATTCAGTCTCAGTAGGATTTAGAAAACTCCCGGAGTCCAAGGTTCGAAACAAATTACAGCTGAGAATACGGTTCTTTTTTACAGACAAATCTGAAACTTTCCAATCTTATGAAATAACTCATCGCTGTATTTTGGGATATGACGCCGTATAGATTGGCAGCACATTTCTCCGAAACGGTGGCTCATTTACACCAAATGACTCGTCGTCACGTCCCAGAAGAAAGCATTCACAGACATCATTCTGAGAACCTAAAATCTCTGAAATTCAAATAAAATTTACTTTTGAACATGGCTGGTTCACAATCAAAGGAAAATGAAATGAAGAAAGCAGAGATTAGCTGTAGTGTAGAAAGTAGACGAGAGAATTTGGGAAAATTTCTGGCACCTATTTCTCAAATATTTCAATCTCTGTGGTGAAGGTAGGAAGTAAAAATACATAATTAATGGAATTTAGTGATCTGTTTCACAATTGTAGTAGTATCTATGCCTGTCCCAGTGGCCGCGCGGTCTAAGGCGTGGTCTACGGCCGCTCGCCTGCTGGAATTGTGAGTTCGAATCCCGTCGGGGCATTAGATGTATGTCTCCTGTGAGGGTTGTGTGTTGTCAAGTAGGGGTCTCTGCGTCGGGCTGGTCACTCGTCCAGAGAAGTTCTTCCGCCTGTGGTGTGTCTGAGTGTGATCGTGAATCCTCGATAATGAGGAGGCCTTGGTCCACTAGGGCTGTTGCGCCATGGTAAAAAAAAATAGTATCTATAGATTTCGAATACCTTACGTTTGTTAAATATAAACAGAAATACTTGTTCTTCAAACCTTCTAAACCTTTAAAGACTAAAAACTGAAATTTCACTTAATTCCCATGCTCCCCGATTACCGACAGAACATTGTTTTTTGGAAGGTTTCGAGGTTCCGCCCGTTTGTCTTGGTAAGAGTAATGTGTACATGGATATGAATATGGAGCGCTGGTGGAATGATACTGAAAGGGGGAAACCGAAGTATTCGGAGAAAAACTGTCTCAGTGCCGCTTTGATTAACGTGAATTACACTCAAAGGTTCACTTCGTACTGCACAGTAATTACTCCCCGTCTCGGTTATAAAAGCAAATAAGTTATGGCGCACAGGCAAATAATCGCTGTGTTTTCTGAGAACCATACAAGACACACATATACGCTCTGTGGACAGACTGGAGAATTAATATTATAAATACTGTATGTAGTAACAGTTATAATATAAATATTATAACTGTTACTACATACAGTAACCACTATGCTTTAAAGGGTCAGTCACGACACAGAGTAGGAGGGACTACGCGGGAGAGTGGCAAGTTTGCAGAATACGAGTGTGTAACATATCTGAGAGTTCACGACCAGTTTAGGCCATGCCGAGACTCAGGCGGTTAGATGCCAGCATCTCACAGCGGACGCCCGGGTTCGACCCTGTGCCAGTCCATGTAAAATTTGTGGCGGGCAACGCGGCACTGGGGCAGGTTTTTCTGCGAGTAGTACCGTTTTCCCTCGCCAGTATCATTCCACTAATGCTCCAAACTCGTCTCCATTTTAATCTTACCCTTATCAGAAGGACAAGTGGGCAAGCCTGGAGACTTTCAAAGATATGGCCTTTCGGATATTAGTGGAGCATCAAACTTCGAAGTTACGCTTTTAAAGGCTACATACTACAGAAAGTCAAAAAAAAATCGCACTGTCTCCCTGTTTACAGTTCATAACAGTGAAAATTATTTCCAACGAAATTTGTTGCCATGTTTAAGAGCTAGCCTGCCTATATACAACATCTCACGTGGGCCATTAGTTCTTGTCGTCAGAACGACGAATAAGATTTAAGGAGCTACACACGTCCTCGTTTAACATAATAAAAAGTTAACTTGACCAGATTTTCACATTATTTTGAGAATCTACAACAACAGAAAAATCAAGAACCCTTTGTTAATTCACACTAGTCTTTCTCGCACTACCGATGTTCGCATAATCGCCTTGCTGGAGTTACTGGTGGTACTAAAATGTAAGATACAAACCTGTAGTGGTTTCTAGTGCCATCATGCTAATTCCAAGCTCCAAGAAGACCCGTCATATAATTCGAAAGTTATGACGGAGGGTTGGTGACGAAAACGCGGCCACAATGGCACGTGAGTTACAGTTTCTCATAAAACTACGCAAGCAGCTTAAGAACTGCAGGAAACCACAATCAGTCGACGCTTACATTTGCCTGATTCCAATCCTGTAAGAGTACATCCTCAAAACGTTTAAGATGGAGGTTCACTGCGAAGAGCGTGCAGGGTGATCAGCGAAAACAGAGATAGTCTACGGTTTAGTAATCAGACAACATTCGAGTACCGACCAGGCTATTTGATTCAGAAACTTATTTTACGACAATTTTACTTGCGAGGAATCACAGATGCGAGTAGGCAAGCAACGGGAAAGTTGTCGTGGCTTACTTCATGGTGTCATCCAACTATGGTTGCAGGACAATGCAGTTCAGCGCTAGCAGTCGGAAGACCGCCGTTTCATTAAAAAAAATTCCCAACAATATGCGCATTCAGCCTGACATGGGCCTACCTGGGACAAGGCCTTGCGTCGCTACATAAGCTGGTAGAAGAGTCGCTCCTCTCTGATCGGGCAGAGCTAAATCCACTCGAGCTGGAGGTTCTTTTTGACACATTCATATTTCCTGCAACACACAACAAGAAACGGACTTATATACATATATCACAAACACGCACTGACTTGGCAATATACCTGTTAGTTTGTCATTTATAAAAACCGAATAGGAAAGGTAAATTTTCATTTTTCACGAACGACCCATATTCGGCACAGTGATTAGGCTACGTGGTGAAAGATCAAGGACTTGTGATTCGATTCTCAGCAGGGCAGGGCCAAATATTTTCTCTTCTCCCAAGCGCCCAGTCCGGCTCTAGGGCCCAACCAACGTCGTATTCTTAACTTTTGAAATAAAAAAAAATGCCTGGGCTTGTATCTCCAAGATCATTTTTTTTATTTTACGTTCTTCTACAACGCGCCATGTGGAGGAAACGGATGTGGAACGGACGGACGGACAGACAGAGAGTTTGACGTTGTATACGCATGCAGATGGATGGGTACTCAATAGGAAAGTAACCATATCCTGGGTGAACAAGGGGTAAGACAAACTTATGTTCTTTTAGCACACGGAACATGAAGAATAAAAAAAATCTTACCTCCTTTTACTTTGCTGCCACTGTTTTTCTCCTTGTAGAAGAACTTCAGACCCCCTAGGACGCCACTTTTCTCAGGTATGGCTTGCTGCTGGGTGCTACCACGGGGAGAAGACGGACCGGTAGTCGACCCCGCAGGGGGGGCACTGTTGCGTACCCTAACCAAATTGTACATTCCCATTTACTCTTGGTTTACATAGAAACTCCTTATATAACTAAGCGGCATGGAATGAGAGGTTGATTAATGGAAATAAATTGTGGGTGTCGTGGCACAAAGAGGTCGTCGCCTCGTTTGCCAGGTGAAACTGAAGAAACAGTAAAATCTCAGTCACAATAGCTGGTCTCTAGGTCGATATCTGAACCCGGGACTTCTAGCCTACTAAGCAGGAATGTTATCCGCTCTATAGTGACGTTTGCTCGAATTGTCAGTAGACCAGGAAAGGAAAAGAAGGAATCGACGCCACAAAATACATGAAAGCTGATAATAGGAGAGTTCGGAAAGAAGTTCCGGCCTAATTGACGGCTGAACACACGACAGCGACCTTATCAATAATATTTTAAACATAGGAAATGGAATCCACCGGAGAAACAATTGAGCTGACGGCCATGTAGATCTACGATTCCGAAAAGAAAAAAGAAGAGAGTCATTCTACGCGAACAGTTAGTAACGTGAAACGGGGCGCTCAACACAAACAAAAAAACAAAAATCTGGTCATAAGCCCCAGTAGGGTTTCGGCACACTGACTGGCCGTTTGTTGTAAACGGACTAGGACTTGTAAAAGAATCTAATTCAATAAAAGCGCTTTAATAAGTCTGCCTAGATTCAAAGGAGAGATGTTCTATCTCAGACTCATCTTAGATTAGCGATTCATTGTTTCTAGTGGTTGAAGAGCCTCCAAGTTGTTCTTCAATATCGTCCTTTTTTAAAAAGAATAACCTCCTTTTTAAAACGGAATAACCGCTCGGAAACTCTGGACTCATTATTCCGTACAAAAATTCTCTACGCATCAATTATGAGATTCTGTTTCCCACTTTCAGATCTTCTCCCAACACTCACTTCATATGTGTTATTCTGTAATCCAGGTTATCGTAATCTTGACACAAGTGTTATTCTGTGCTCCACGATATTATTAAACCAACACAGGTGTTGGTCTCTATCCGAAACGTCGAAACATTTAGCCATTAAACGGCGCAGAAACTCAATATAAGACCATTAATTTGACCAACAACCGCCGAGCAAACTTGAAAACGTCTTGAAGACAGTCTTAGCAATAAGAATCCATGACACGAGGCTTTAATTGTTTTGTTTCTAAAAAAAGACATGGACTATCTACACGCAAACGCGGCCCTCAACATGTGTCGAAAACAAACCACGCTGACGAATTATACGTAATTCTAAAATTATACCATAATTAACCGCAAATAGAGCTATATATCCTTTTAAATTGTTACTGTAAATGCCTGTAATATGTACGTATGCTTGTATTACACCACACACATCTGGTGAATACAAATATGCTTATTTGTTGCGGGCGAATTCAACTGTTCGCTGAAGCGTGCTTTGGTCTTACAGACTTGATAGGAAATGACGAGTCATTATTCAAGGACCAAAGCAGGGATAACAACTGCTACGGCACAGCGCTAACTGCTACATCATGACCTAAAATGGCTTAACATTCATTTATAAATCTAACTTAATTCACATGTTACAAACACATTTAAAAGTACTGCCTTTCACTACTCCTACATGTTGCGGCACGTATGTGGCATTTAAAACTTGCTGCTATATAACAAACAACAACCGTAGTATTCAATGAATGCAGCATTCAAAAGCTAAACTCTAGTTTTAGGGTGGTTAACATACAAGCATATTATAACATACAACAAAGCATTGCTTATATATCATTTGGATTTTTCCAGTTGACGAAAAAAATATATATAAAAAATAAAATTACAGCAGGCGGTAGAAATTCTGTATTCACCATATTAGTGCGGCATTCGTCTGCTTATACAAACACACCGTGTTGCGTCGATCCATTATAGTTTTCGTCCTTGTATTACATTCTGTGCAGTGACCTCCTACATACACTTCACAGAATATCACACACCGGTAAGTTTTAAATTTGGCGCATAAACTCCCTGAAGATGTTACAGACATGCCGAAACATGTAGGAGTAGTAAAATACCACACTTCTAAACGTGTTTGTGACTTGTGCATTAAGTTTGTTGCATAAATTAATAAAATGCTCGGAATGAATAATTTCAAACCACTAAAACGGCTTGTCAAGAGAGTTACATCGGACATGAGATTCTAATTTGATAAGCTGTACTTATTACAATACGGGGAAAGAAATATTTTTACTTTATCTCACTTCTATCACAACAACTTTTCAAGTAAATAATTAATTAACATTATTTTTATCAATCGGACGAAAAACGAATTTTATTGATGTCAGTACGTTACAGAATCAGCATGCGCATCTGGCCAGCCCAAGAGCGGAGACGATTAGATTCGTGGAGGAAGTGATACAAAGAACGTGGAAGGTGACAGAGTGACAGCATGGCTGCTGAAATACCAACCATTAATTATCATAATATTTACTGGTGCATCACGCAGAACATCCAAGCTATTGTTAACGCCAACACACTCGTGACTGATTGCTAGTTCTTTTGTCTGGCTGTGCACAAGTTTACCTTCTACATTAGTTCACTGGTATATGCATTACGTATAAACTGGTGTAACAGCACAAGGTCGAAGCCTGCACTCTCAAACCACCCAGCACTCTTTGTGACAGTGGAATTCAACAGACTTCTAACAGAGAGCTCAGTGATATCCATAAAACAATAGGATAGTATCCACTCGCAAGAACGTTTCTTTTGAAATCAGAGTCAGTAATCACAAGCAAGGATTTTAAAAAATTTCTTTTCTTTGTGATACCCACGTATCGTAAACAGCAGCGAACACAGTACGCAACTATCCAAGTCACCAGGCTGCATTTTGTTACGATAAACATAATCACGTTGATGACCATCGAAATACAGAAACCATCCACGCCGATACAAACAAATTTTCTTACGTAATGTAAACCAACAAACGCACACTCTTTGAAATTAATGTTTTAATTCTTCGTGTCTTCTACATGTTTCGAACATCATGTTTTCATCATCAGGAAGATCATTTGTACATTAATTTTAAAAAGTGTGCATTTTGTTGTTTTACATTACATAATTGTATCACAATGCACGGTACAAAAAACATTAAAAAAAACAAATTTCACACATGAAATAAAAATACGTACTGTCTATTTCAATGAACTATCCGCGAGGCGTTCATTTCTTTTAATATAGGCAAGATTAACTACAGAGCTGTGACGCAATTGCCCCAAGGCCCATATATGAACTTATTACCTTTTATAATAAACTACACATATTTAGATTTAATTTGTATTTCAACCCCACGGCTTTTCTTATATGTACATCTGCACGTAGAAACAAACAACAGAGATAACCTTTATTTTAAACATTAACAGAGAGATCTGTATGATCAGTGATCTGCGCATTATTCGAAGATATTCAATAATGGTTCCGATAATTTTATAATTTAATTTTATGCTTTTCATGTTTCTAAACTTTGTATTTTATATACCTAAATGTGTCCACATGGTTGGCCGAAACATGTAGGAGTTCACTGTACATATGTAAACCAATTTTAATACACTTACATACATTTATTGGTACCATTATTTTATATATTAACAGGAAGTGTCTGCAGTGTATGGGCCAGGGCCTTGCACTGCACGAATCCGGCAATGAATTTCATACGCGACTGATCTTGCACGTGTATGACAGAACACAGCGGAAGAGTAAACGAAAACTATCATCCTAAAGCACTGTTGGTATCAGCAGACCGTGGAAGCGTCATAAAGGAGACAGAACTGTCAGCGTTACTGTAGCAACAATTGCCAAGCAAGCTGAGTGCTGCTGCCAACGCTCTTGTACATTAATATTTTGCCCTCTAAAATTGCAGTTGAAAGTTCTATTTATTTTTGCTTTAATCAGATATGATTTATCTGGCAGAAGACGTTACAAAATATACCACACTACACGTATTTTTTCAAAAGAAAAGCATCTTCGCAAAACTGAAAGGCCCTACTCGTTCGTGGGTAAGGAGGCTCTAACATTCATTCAGAAAACACGGCGTCACATCTTAGAAAATCGCAAGCATCTGAAAGCCACTGTTCTCTCATACTACCTGGTATTTGGAAAATGTTTGTCGTATGGTCCTCCCGACCGAGCAACTGTCGGGATCAGCGAATGGGCCGAAGACGAGGGACTTGTAGATCGGGAACTGCAAGCGGACCCATTGAACAATCCTCCTGCACACATATAAAGCTGATTGTACAAACAGGGTGTCATGGAAAAACATAAATGGCAAAATGATAAGATAGTAACGAATTGGACAGGAAATACAAGGAAGTGGTCGTGGCCTAACTGAGGTACTATCCTGACATTTACCTTGATGGTATGAAGGAAATCACGAATGAAACACTATTCACTATGGTAGGCGTTCTGACCGTGGTCACAGCGTATACAGGGTTATTCGAAATGATTGTCGGAGTTTTAACAGCTTGTCATACATAATACGCTTGAGATAGGAGTAAATGTTTTTTTTTATTTAATAGAACAACACTCCAAGTTTTGTTATGTACCTTACAGGTGTTCTGTATGTGCACCCTTTGTGATTCTACAAACATCAACACGATAATCGAGTTCGTTCCAAACTGTTTGTAGCATGTCAGCGGTGATAGTTTCAATGGCGGTTCTGATTCGTACCTTCAGTTCCGGGATGCTTGCGGGAAGAGGAGGAACATAAACCTGATCCTTGACGTAACCACATAGAGAGAAATCACACGGGGTTGCATCTGGAGAACGAGGTTGGCATTTGTTAAAACCCTGACAATCATTTCGAATAACCCTGCTATATCAGCACAATTGCTCGGTCAGAATTTCACTCTTCAATTACAGATTTGCATTACCTACCTGTAACATTAGAAAACAAGTCGGTTCAGTATGGTAGAAGCCATAATGCCTACTTCACTAAAGCAGTCCTGCAATAGAACAGCACAGCGGAAGCAGGCGTACGGAAGAGTCACAGCTGTCCTGACTCCCACGTGGTGGAAGGGGCATGTATAGCTTTAAGGAATCCGAAGCTTATGGCTCAGCAGGATTTCGCAAAACTGTGAAAATTCTGGTGAACTACATTCTTTTTAGGGCCCCCATTTGAACATTCACCGAACCAAACATTTTTATAATAAAAAATGTAAACCATAATGAGAAATGTATTTAATGCCCTACTATCATTCCCCCTTGAAGACTAAAATTAATCTGCATTATACATAACGATTCAGCTCGTAAATTACAGGGAACGAAGTCTCTAACCAGTAGAAACACAATCAGTGAATGCTACTTACAGAAGTAATAGCTGCTTATTGCGAGAACCATACGAGACACATATACATTCTGTGGGCACGATGCTGAGCTGCAGTGTTAAACTTGGTAGTGCACATACTAACCACTTGGTTAGTAGACACCATCCAAACCATGAAGGCATATGGGGGGGGGGGTGTAGTGGTATAGCTCCATTTATTCTTAACCACGGCACTAGGTGCATGTGGATGGTCAAATCTACGCCCCCGCCTCTTCACCACCGGAGAAAGAACGCCAGTACGCATCGAACAGGAGGCTGGGTGGCCCCCAGAGTCGGTCCAGACGTTTCGGAAAAGAAAAAATCTCCTAGCTCTCTCGGAAATCGAAACGCGGGTCTTCAAGCCCAAAGCTTAATCAGTATACTGACTACGATATCCCGGCTGCTAGCTTATGTACCGCGGGTTATAATTTGCGTAATGGGTGAGACAGGTCATAGAAAAATGTACTGCTGTTTTACAGTCCCCGAGTGTCAGAACATATTGTGAATCCTTGATATGTTGTATAGGATGGAGAGCATACATACATACATACGTACATACATACATACGTACGTACGTACATACGTACATACATACATACATACACACACATGTATACATGGTGCGTCAGGATAGCTCAGTCGGTATAGCAACTTGCTAAGGGCTGGATGGTCAGGGGATCGAATCCCGGTGGTGGTGAGGTTTTCCAGACCCGTCCAGACAGGCTATGGAGCCCACCCAGCCTCCTGTACCATGGGTACCAGGTCTCTTTCTTGTGGATAAAGCGGCCGGGACGTGACGTTGACCATCCATCCCCATCTAGCGCCAAGGTTAAAGAAACAGGAGACCTGCACTTCTATTCTCCCTCCGGGCCTTCATGGCCTGTTCTGAGGTGAACTTCATGCTCATATATACGGTTCAGGCTAGAAACTAATGGCCCGGATCTTGTGAACACGATAATGACTCTTCTAGTTTTATAACACGCAGGGAACTTAGCTAGATAAGAAACTATAAGCTTTAAAGAGTATCTCTGTATTAATGACAAAATTGTTACTTAAACTTTGGGAAGGTATTTAGCATGTCTGTAAATAATCCCAACGGAACGCGCATTTGTAGACAGCTCACCGTTCTGCAACGAGCATTAAAGACACAGGAGAAGTTGACGTTGTTTTTCCCTACGTACAGCGGTCCGAAATGTGAAAGCAACAGTAACCTTCGCAGGCCGACATTCCCCTCTTGTTCCTGGAAGGGTGACCACTGCTACTTGATATGTGAAATTGAGAATATAAGCCGATTACGTGATTCCTTTGTCACGGCCTGATGTCGGTGATGCAAACCACAGAACATCATCAGTTACACTCGCCTGCACTCAACCCACACTCTACCACAAACAGGAAACTTTTCCACAACTTCCCTCCAACACTCATAAACCGGTTGTCGCAATTATGCAGACTAAATCACGTGGTCTGGTTCTAAAACTTCACTCATTTCACGAAATTCATGATCAGCTGACAAGATGCAAACACTCCAAAATAATCATGTAAAGTCCTAAAATGACGGGATGTCACAGTCTGCATGATTACCGGTATCCGACGTTTAGAGGAAACGTTATTAATGAAGATGCAGTGCCGCTACCAATACGGCACACACCACAACAGCATGGCGAATACGCAGCCACAGTCTCCAATTTCATGGTCAACCTGAGCTGACATTCTTGTTCTCATGTACGAGTATATGAACAAGAATACACAGGCATAGATGTACAGTACAGTTAATTGAAATGACGCCATTTATCCCTTCCATACAAATCGAAGCTCCAGACGTAGCGTCAGCAACTTCATTAAAAATCCTAATTACGTATTTTCTCTCTCCCGGAATTCTTGCCACGAATATAGTTATTACACGACCAAAACAGTTTAGCTTTCTTTACTTCAAGGGACTAGACCATCTCGAGAGATATGTTGCCTTTGTGCTTAAACACCACGACAAAGCATATGGGGGAGTGCAGTTACAGATCCCCGTATTCTTAACCTCGTAACTAGATGGAAGTGACGTTTTGCTTCACGCCCCGGCCAATTTATCTCTGGGGACAATAACCTGTCCCCTGGTGCACTTTACAAAAGAAGACATAAACCCTTCCTTGTAACATAAATTTGGTATCACTGTGATTAATTTTTGGAAGGAAATAATAAGAACCTTCGACAAAAGTACAGTTGTTACGTTCAACGAGCAGGGAAATGATGCACAGAAACGGTAAATTCAAATCATGGAGAAAACGAAGTCAGACTGAAGCACTGTGTAAACATCGGATGACTGGTTGTCACATTATTGGTGAATGTTTTGAAATTATGTGGTGACTTAAATGAAACTGGACTATGATATAAATGTGTGGAATTCATTAGCAGATTCCCTGGATCAACTTGAACGCATGACATTCTAACGGTTATAGACTTGATTCAAGCTTAGTTTTGTTATGAACATCATATAAATTTAGACATGTATGTATGTATCCTGCTGAGATCGTGGGTTCGAATCCCACCGGGGGCATGGATGTTTGTCTGTTGTAAGTGTTGTGTGTTGTCAGGCAGAGGTCTCTGCGACGAACTGATCACTCGTCCAGAGGAGTCCTACAGAATGTGATGCGTCGCTGTGTGTGATCTAGAAACCTCAAGAATGAAAAGGCCTGCGTTGGGTCGCAGCGCCACAAAAAAAATGTATGTGTGTATGTATGTACGAGTATGCATGTATGTATGTGTGTATGTATGTATGTATGTGTGTATGTATGTATTATTTATGTGTGTATGTATGTATGTGTGTATGTGTGTGTGTGTATGTATGTATGTATGTAT
>Ga0123353_10013132_pt1 | contig 11843 bp, 11 predicted proteins | sample TergutLab28metaG_3_FD_92763 | JGI IMG/M metagenome (GOLD analysis project Ga0123353, IMG submission 92763) | Labiotermes labralis P3 segment gut microbial communities from Petit-Saut dam, French Guiana - Lab288 P3 | ecosystem: Host-associated > Arthropoda: Insects > Digestive system > Gut ... | reverse complement strand
TGGAGGGAATTGGAATGGAGGTTGCATATTATATTTGCACTTAATCTGTTGCAGTTTTTGACTGGGACGGGAATGGATGTGTGTTCTGAGATTTGTTTGGGGTGGGGGGGGGGGGTGTTGTACATGCTATAAATGTTCCAGTGTTTGTCCATTCAGTATGTTACCTACATAGACTGATGTTTGCTTTTTTTTTTCCATTTGTTTGTATGTTGTATACATTCCATATACATTGCAGTTGTGGGTACATTTTAATGTACTGGTCTTAGTATGAAATGCCACTGAAATTGCCATGTGGCACATGGTTCCAAAAGACTCACTTATCCTGCTATTGACTGAGGTGTTCAGTTCACCTGTGGTCACTGAGAACACATTCTGATGGATACAGTCCACATGGGAAAGATTTGTGCACATTTGGATAGAGCTGTGTGAATCATTACAGGACAGTTGCCCCCTCAAAAATGTTCATTCTAATTGTGTCCACACAATTAGGTGCAGACCAAAGCATCTAAAGGAAGAAGGTCAAATTGCCATAGTTGTCCATTCTTTACAGTCCAGTCTGTCTGTTCCATAAATTTGTTTATTCCAAAACTGAATAGAGTTTAAAAATTATGCTGCCTGTACATAGTGTAATGCTGTACAAATACAGCACTGAGGGTAATTTGGGCACAAAATTTATTTACATTGAAAATACAAAAAACAAATTCCATCTGCATTATTCATAAGTGTGTACAGCTGTTGTTCACACACCAAAAAGTCAGAGTTTGAAGACTTACCTGCAAAGTAAAGTAATTTCTGGGGTTTGTGTGTGTGTGTATGTGTGTGTGTACTAATCATGTGATCAGGCAGTGAACTGAGAAGTGCAGGACAGACAGAAGTTCTTTCTGAAGCATTTACCCTTCCTTGCAGAGGTTGTGGTAACTGTTGAAATGTTCAACCAAAAGTTTTATAAACTGAACCATATAAAATCACGTGGAACTGAAATACATTTTTTTTAACTTATAGGCTCAGTCTTAATCACCTGCAATGCAAATTATTTTATTCAGGAACATGAAGTAGGTGTTAGTGTCTGGCTTCTACAGCATGCAGAATGATAGAGCTGTTGGTGTTTACGTAACATTCGAGACAAAATGTACAGCCCTGTCACTCAGCTAATGTACAGCCCTGTCACTCAGCTAATGTACAGTCCTGTCACTCAGCTAATGTACAGCCCTGTCACTCAGCTAATGTACACCCCCGTCACTCAGCTAATGTACAACCCTGTCACTCAGCTAATGTTCAGCCCTGTCACTCAGCTAATGTACAGTCCTGTCACTCAGCTAATGTACAGCCCTGTCACTCATCTAATGTACAGCCCTGTCACTCAGCTACTGTACAGCCCTGTCACTCAGCTAATGTACAGCCCTGTCACTCAGTTAATGTACAGCCCTGTCTCTCAGCTATTGTACAGCGCTGTCACTCAGTTAATGTACAGCCCTGTCACTCAGCTGATGTACAGCCTTGTCACTCAGCTAATGTACAGCCCTGTCACTCAGCTAATGTACAGCCCTGTCACTCAGTTAATGTACAGCCCTGTCACTCAGCTAATCTTGCAACTGTTCAGGAGATGTTTCCATTTTCAGCTGATTAACTCTTACCAGTAACAGTATACAAAGTACAAAGTGTCAACAAAATATATTCAGTGCTCCAGAATTGTGTGTTTTCGTAACCATGATACAGAAGTGAATGAGTGTGTGTTGCGTAATTTTTGTACAGTCACTTCATGACATGATACGTCTGTCAGTTGAACACAAATTCCACATTTTAGTTAATTACTCTGTGTTTGCAAATACCCTCAGGGAACTTTGATTAGAGATACCTAACCAAGCTGCATAACCAGTATTGGTTCATAGAAGTAATAAATAATTGCTAGACTATTCATGTTTTCATATGTATGTCATCTGTTACATAATTTGCCCTGCCCCGGCATGGTTTCAGCTGTTACTGTTGGTGTTCTATGTGCCGCTGCTAACCTGTACTTCATTCCAGGCAAACTTATTGCAAGTGTGGGAAGGAGAGCGAGATGGAGCATGTCCATGTGTATGGTGTGGCAGTGCATTTCCTCCATTTCCCAGACCCTCTGTTTGTTTCATAGAAATGCAACAATAATTTATGTACATTTGCATTGTGGTGGACTTGTGAATGCTGTATTTAATTTTGTATTGACTGCCTGATATATTCTGTTTGCTGAGTTGGTTATAGATTCATTTCTGTTTTAGACATGCGAATTATGTTCGATATCAGAAGCATGACTGTAATATTTTATTGCAACAGTTGGTGATGTGTGATGCCAGTTCTATTCTCAACAAAATTATTTTTTTGTGACGGATGTGAATCATTGTTTGACGATAGCTCATTGCATTGTTGTGATATAAACCGAGAAGGTCAGATTATGGATGTTCAGTGGTACATATTGGTAGTAAAAATATGAAGATTTCTAAATTAATTTTGTTGTTGTGTTCACTGAACAAGCTGCTGTGTATTCTTTGTAGGGGTGAGATTAAAGAGATGGGATGGACAGTAATGATGCCATGCACCATGCCCATCCTCAGTACTAATAGTAACTCTTTAAATTGCACCTATTGGACAAATTTTTCAAAGCTTTGGATGACTAGCAATATGTTTGTTTCTTTTCATTGGTTGTCAACTAATACATGGTACTCTCTCTTTTGCTGTCCGTAGTCGAAGGAGAAGCTCTGTCTTAAGGCAGGTAGTGCTTTGGCAACATTCATTTGTTTTATTTATTTATTAATTTTGCATTTTATCCATTCCTCTTTACTGCAAGTCACTGAAGCACTGTTTTTTAATGCATTCATATTATTAGCACTAGTTACTCTCATATTTTGCTGCTTACATTATAGTACACCATTCATTTATTTATTTTGCATCTCTGACGGACTTATTTGGTCTTGTTAAACGAAGGTTGCATATGAACTCAGCAGCTTCATTTTAATTATGTTATATTTTGGGGTCTTCAATTAATTTAACGTTCAACATTTAACTTGGTAAGTTTTTTTAAATATTTCAGTTTCATTTTTCTTATTTGTGGTATGAAAATCCTACATTTGCATCCAGAAATAAAGCTTTGGTTTATTTCCATGTGTTGTCCAAATGTTGTGTAAGTGTGAAGTGTGTGTTGGCTCCATGTCACCTCAGCCTTGCTGCAGTCTGACATCAGATCAAAATTCTGCTTCACTTAATGACTTTATATAATGACAGATCTCAAGGCTCGATGGCTAAGCTGGAAGGGGACTCTGCTGACAGTGACACTCAGCTCACCAAACTGGATGTGGTTCTGACTTTCCAGCTGGAGGTGAGCAAAACTGTGCTTCTGATAATGTGTAATTAGTGTGCGTAGTCAGGATGATGTAATTAGCAGTGAGAGGTTCAGTACAAGGTGAAGTTTCCACTGAACACACCATGCAGACACGTAGAGGGAGTGGAGGTGTAGCTCCACTCATTCTTAACCTTGTCACTAGATGGAGGTGAGTAGTTATTCTCTGCTGTATCTCCAAGACAAGAGCCGAAGCCATCATACAGGAGTCTCGGTGGATGCCAGAGCCAGTCTGGATGTTTCTTTGAAGAGCAAAATATCTTGGAACCCTGTATCTTCCAGCCTGTAGCATAGTCACTATACCAACTGAGCTACCATGGCTTCCTGTAATAGTTCTTAACAAAATTCCAGTAGATGTATCTGTTACATAATCAAAACCTTTCACTGAACAGTTCCTGAAATTTAAAATGTTCAGCAAGTGTAGTCCTTTTAAATACATATGAGTACTTTGTTAACATTTTCAGGAGGTTTTTAAGTTATTTACTCAAATCTGAAAAATGTTAGATAGATATGCAGGCACACTCTGTGCAGTTGCACGTGGACACGTCACCACACTGAGCACTGTAAACCAGGTGACATTATCATCATCATCATCAGTTGCTGAGCTGTCTGGCAGTTAAAAGTGCTGCCTGACAGCAGAGTTCCACACTTGCTGTTTTTTGTATTCCCATTACCAGTTTAACAAAACACACAATTGTACAGTATCGTTTATTATTATTATCATCATCATCATCTTCTCCTTTATGCAGTGTATTTATACTTATATTCCTGAGACAAACTGTGTCTTTAGGGAATACAGTGTTGCAGCTACTCTGTTGTTACAATTCATGGTGCTTATATCGTTAGTTCCAGTGTTGAATCTATTGTACTTTTACATTAGTCCTTTCCAAAGTATGTGTGCAGTGCCCAATATGGCTGTTTTCTGGAGTTCCTTGACTTCATGTTTTCTTGGTTTAGTTGGTACATTCATCATTATAACAATTGCTTATCTATGATAATGAATTTTTGTGTTCGGATCTAATTCAGTTTTGTGTGTGTGTTTGTTTAAGATGTTATACTAAACGGAATATTGTTATAACAATCCATATGCTTTAGTTACATAGTTATGGTGTTCAGTTTTGTGATCTCAGTGCAAATGTAGTAAAATATGTAATTGAACATACCTAAGATTTTCATTATCATTTTTCCCAAGAAGTTGCAAATTGTATCCCTCATAGGACTAGGTTCATTTGTGCTTTCTTTATGTCACTCTTTTCCTTTTTAAGTTTCATAATGTACGTCTCATATAGTGTATGTCTTTCTCATTGTCTAATGTTTCTTGGTATATCTTCCTTATACATAGCTCTCAATTCCATTTTTGTTTGTGTGCACTGCAGTGCCTCCATACACTTTGTGTTCCTGTACACTGCAGTGCCTCTATACACATTGTGTTTGTGTACACTGCAGTACTTCCATACAGCACACCGCAGCACCACCATACAGTTTTCTGTTCCTCAGTAAACTGTTGCATTCTGACTGAGACCTCTCACTCAGTATTTGCACATTCACCTGACATTATGCAGTTTCTTCTGTCCTGTAGGTGGTAGTAATGGAAGTGAAAGGGTTGAAGTCACTGGCTCCAAACAGAATCGTTTATTGCACCATGGAAGTGGAGGGTGGAGAGAAGTTGCAAACAGATCAGGCTGAAGCTTCTAAACCAATGTGAGCTTTATTTAGTTTAGTATTTTAAATCACAATTGTGCTGTCTAATTGACTGAGTTGTTGGTTATGTGGATGAGTCAAATGAAGACCTCTGAAGTGCCAAAAAGTCAAGACCCTACTGTGGGCAGCTGTAGGCACAGCCAGTCACCGGTTTGGGTCAGAAGCGTGTAATGTGTGCGGTAGATTTGGAGTGTGTTGAACAGTGAATGAGCTGGACTGAACCTGTGTGCCATAAATTATATAGTAACAAATTTTTTAATGTTTTCATTTGACTTATCTTTGTATATTTTTATATCTCTCTCTCTCTCTCTCTCTCTCTCTGTTGCGTTGAAAGTTAAAGTGGGTGTTCGTGAATTTTTGATGCATAAAGCTGAATCAAAATGGTTCAGTGAACATAGGCCTGAAAATGTGTCTGTACACTGTAGCACTCACATTCAAAACTATGCAGTGGGTTTTTTTTACAAAATCTGGAATTTTATTTCTGCTGTGAAAAATGTTTGTCTAATTTCAATTTATGTCCCTCTGTTTTAACCCCTATTGTACATGAAGCTCAAAATAAGATTCATTTCCATAAAAGTGGCTGTACAGAGTTGTGGCATGTTACGTAAGATATGGGCTGTATATGCCGGATGCAAAGTACGGAGGATTCCACTGTCCTGGGATGTGAAACTGTGTCATTGGATGTGTGGTTTCTGATCTTTCAAGGAAGAACAGGTGGACCAAGAGGATTGCCAGGATGAGTTACTTGGGTATATACTAGCAAGACCTGACCGATCAGGAATTTTGTCAAGCCAGTAAGAAGGTGTGGGAGGTGTCATGTCAACAGATGGACAGGGCCCTGCAAATGGCAGTAATTGGATGAATGTTTGAGGGCTGATCACTGATCGGTAGTGAACAGGCAAGCTGGTGGGTTTGGGACCACAGGGTGGGGAACACATTAGAGGAGAGAGGTAATGCAGTTCACAGAGAGCAACCTCTACCTCTGGACTGCGTGCAATATCTTGACCATCACCATCTCCATCATCATCCTTTGCTATACAGTGCCGCCACCACCTTTCGCATGGTGAACAACCCAGTGATCAACCCTTCTGTACAATCTGGGGGCCGCTTTTAGGGCCTGGTCTCCTGTAGACCCATCCCCTCTCACTCCTGCACATTCACTCACCAGCTTTTCCATGCAGCAGTTGCCTGGACAGACCTTACCTAAATATCTCCATTATGTCAGGAGCCACTCATACAATGATGCAGTGTCACACCCAAGGAGACAGGAATTCTTAATCACACCACTGTGATAATCACAAGGGAGACTGTAATATGGAGTCAGCACTGTATTTGGAAATGTGCACACACACATGTGCATATAAATATACACTGTGCATCCATTTATGTGTCTTCAGTAGCTTTTGAAACCGTGGCCCAAACGCTCAAATATTCCCTGTCAATGTCAAATTATAATCTAAAAAATTATAACACATATGACAGTTTGAGCAAAACTGTTATTATATTTTGATGTTCCTGATATTAGCTGCTGAAGGTTATGCAGTTTCAGTGCATAAACAGTGAACAAGACAAGTGAAATTAATGTGGGCTGAAGAAGCAAGTGTCTGAAAAGTAAATGCATTGTAATGAGAGAACCAAACTAGCACATGGCATGTTGTACTGTATGGAATTTACAAATTTTAAACCTTCTACAGTGAGGATGCAACTTCAGTCATAGAGGTAACGTAATGTGGTGTTAGGTCACTTTGCCTGTAATATGTTGGTTACCTCACAGTGGTCATTAATGGTAGAACATGTGGACTCCATTTGTAAAGAACTTAAATTCTAGTCACTCATTCTTCTGAAGTACAATTGGCCATATATATGTCCAGAGATGTGAGGGATATCTGCGCTGTAGCACATTACACAATAAATCTGAGTGTCACTTTGTTAACACTTTAGAATATCTGTTACTGTAACCCTGACATCAGCTGAGTCTGCTTCTCAGGTGGGATACTCAGGGTGATTTCTCAACGACACATCCACTACCAGCAGTTAAAGTCAAGTTGTATACAGAAAATCCTGGTATGCTGGCTCTGGAGGACAAAGAGTTGGGGAAAGTGATACTAAGGCCAACACCATTATCATCAAAGGTACTGTTGCAGTTGTTGGATTATTGTGTGATATTGAAACATATGGAACTGTCAGTTTGTCTCTAGGGTATGGTAAATTGTCCCTTACATGGGGGAAGAACGTAAGCCGAGGGTGTTCAAGTAGGGGCTGCTGAGGAACCTCTTTGGACCTAAGACAAAAGCAGTTACAGAAGACAGGAGAAAACTGCATATTGAGGAGCTTTGTGATGTGTACTGCTTAGCACATGTTATTTGGGTGATGAAGTCAAGGCTAAGAACAAATGGGACAGGGCATGTGTGGGGAGAATAGAAATGCATACAGGGTACTTCTGGGGCACCCTGAATGACAAGAGAGCACTTTGAAGACCTAAGCACATGGGGGAGTGGCAATATTCTTGAGGGAATCATCCCCTTCAAGACGATATAGGCTAAGAAGTTCTTGAGCAACATTTTTCCTGTGTTCCTCATGAGGTCAGCCAATTGTCTTGGGACCCACCAGGGGCAAACTTTTCTGTACTTTAGTGTTGCAGTGATATGGTGTACTCTTTCTTGACTAATACCGAGCTTTAGAGCAATGTCTCTCTGTTTAATTCGGCGATTTTCCTGGATCGTGGCATCCACTCTGCATTGGTTCTCGTCACGAGTCACAGAAATGGGTCGTCCTGATCTGTGCTCATCCAAGACACTCATCTCACCTGCTCTACAGCTTTTGGCATGCCAGACCCACTTGCGGACATTTTTCACATCTATACAACCATCGCCATGAACTGCTTCCATACGCCTATGAATTTCAATTGGCGCACAACCTTCTAGGGTCAAAAACTCTACCACCAATCGCTGCTTTGTACGAAAATCGGTCAAGGCCCTCATTTCTAACGAACACTACTGCTTAAGAGCTTCAAACATTGAACTGAAACTAAGTACGAATATACTACACTGTGAATCTTATGCATATTGGACCGTGCATCATCTTGATATTTGAATAAAGGTAGACCAACTAGATGACACTTGCTCCAAGTGGTCATAAACCCCTAAACCCTCATGGTCCACAATGAACAGGTCAGTAGTGGTTCAGCCTGCACTCGGATACCACATCACCAACAGACAATTCCGCTACATAACACCAGCACGCCTCAAGTTAGGTATGTACAGCTCATGCATATAATCAGCAATACAGATGCATAAAACACCAAAACATACCACACACAAAATGTTCAAGAACTACAGGACACCACACGCTTGCAGAAACACACTCACTTAGAGCCACACATGACACATAATATAGGTATAACACTTACCTCTAAATTAACACAAAATTCTCTAACATTACAGCCTGCACAACAACGCAACAAGTAGTCGCAAGCTCATGAAGATGGATGTATTAACATCTGAAACATGTTGAGCAGTAAATTGACATAATAAAGCAAGTGTCATCTAGTTGGTCTACCTTTATTCAAATACTACACTGTATTGACTACCAAACGCATGCAAAAACGTTTCTTTCCTCCCACTACTAGCGATACCACTCAGTAGGAGACCTTCCTTATCAAGCAACCTACGTAAATGGCATCATTACATATTTTCCCTAAAATTTAATGCTGGTGAAAACAAAGTTAAAATACATAGTCTGAAATAAAATTTATCACACTTTTGTTCCAGGTTTATACAAGTTCTTGTTTAGTTCACTTCAGACATGGTGTTAGTTGTAAAATATTCTTTATGCACTTTTCTCCATGAAATTATGAAATCTTTAATTCAGTTGGCAGCAGGCACCTGACTAGAAGTAAGGTTCAAACTCATGTGTGCCTCCTCACTTACTCCTCTGTCACTTGCAGGTTCCTGAATGGCACAAAATGACTGTTCCAAAGAACTGTGCAGATCAAGACTTACGGATAAAAATAGCTTGCAGAATGGACAAGCCTCTGAACATGAAACACTGTGGGTAAGCAAATTGTACTGTAAATTATAGCTGTCCTTACTGTTATTTTTAATTACAGGTTACTTACATGTAATTTTAATTAAATACTGCATTCTTCTTGAGAGCCAGGGTAGCTCAGTTGGTATAGTTACCAGGCTGTGGGATGTACGATCCAGGGTTCTATTTCTGGAAGGAGCAAGAGATTGTTTCCTTCCCCAAAATGTTCAGATCAGCTCTGGAGTCCACCCAGCCTCGTGCTGAAAGGGTACCGAGGGCCCATTCCTGGAAGGTAAAGCAACCGGTGTATGAGGCTGCCCATTCACCTCCATGTGGTACTGAAGTTGAGCACAAGTGGAGTTATACCTGTATGCCCCCCATTTACCTTCATAACATGCACATAGACAGTTTTGTGTTTACCTGGGCCCCTCTCTGGGATGTGGTGCTCTGTAGTCTGTTAAGACAGGTTTCTCTGAAGTATTCTTTCCTATCTGCCTGAGCACGTAACATGACCACCATGCAAACCTGAAACCTTTACTGATATTAAAATTATTCTCTTGTAAAATACGTGGTAATTGGAACTGTGCTGTCACAGTAATCATGTGTTAACTGCTCTTGTCCAGTTTGCTTCACAGAAACTGTCCGTGACATGTTACATTTATTGAAATTCTGTATTGTAACTTAATTAGTCTCAGTGGGTATTTCCAGTGCTCAATTGATTCGGTTTCTAATGATCGTCTTTAACATTTTGGCGCCGGAATAGTTTTTTTAATTTTAGTACACCCTGTACATAAAATGTGAATAATACAGGAACCAAATACATTAGAATTATGAAACAAACTGCATTTTGAAGAGAAAAAGACGGAGAGTATACGCCATGTTAAAAATATTCGGTACCTATATTTGTTGAATAAATATATAAAATGCAACTTTGGAGGTTAGCGGTGCGGTACGTCAACTATAGTTGACGTTAGGCGTCTAAGAACTGGTCTTCAAATCAAGAGAAAGCCTGTGATTGTGTGTATACCCTGGGTAAAGGACATTTTTTAAAGGTTTGAACATGATTCATTGTTGTGCTATGCGCCAGTGGCATAATGCTGGTGCCAAGTTCTGTGAATGTTGGTTACCTGATTCAGTAGTTGAAATGCCAGGACACAGACAGCATGATGATGTCTGAACCTACCTTATTAAGTTTTAAGAAAGGCAAGTTGTGTGAAATGTGATAGTGCAGTTCTGACTGGCAACGGGGGCTACGGTGTGACTGAAGTATAATTTGCTTGAATGAAACATAAAAAAAAAAAAAAAATGTTGAAGCTGTTTGGGATGTGCCACTGGGCTGTAAGGATTGTGTTGCTGTAATGAGAAGTTTAGTTATTCTTGACTGCTTGACCGTGAAGATGAAGGCAGTATGATCCTTTGAAACATCAGCAATACAGCATCACATCCCAGAAGACTTGAGTATTCAGCAACTCCTCTGTGAGAGCCTCAAACCTTGCATGAATATACAAACATTGCAGTGTGTATGAAACAATATGTACATGGGGACTGTATGTGTTTCAGTTATCTTTATGCAATTGGAAAAGCAGTGTGGAAAAAATGGAAGAAGAGGTACTATGTTCTGGTGCAAGTGTCTCAGTATACATTTGCTATGTGTAACTACAAGGAGAAGAAATCTGAGCCTTCAGAAATGATGCAGTTGGATGGCTATACTGTGGACTACATTGAGCCTGCCAGTGGTGAGTGTCTTTACAGTATACACTGTGTGTGTGTGTGTGGCAATTTTATGAAACATGTCAGTAAATTTCAACTTGACATGTACTTTTGGAATCTGATATAGTCAGAAAGACAAAGGTAAAGTTGTCCCTGCGCATGCCATGAGTGTGGATCGGAAGAGCGGATATAACTCCACTTGTTCTTCACCTGAGCACTGGCTGGTGGTTAGCGATCACTCCTGCCACTCTAACCACCAGTTAGGAACCATTGCCACCCATTAACAGGGGTCTGGATAAGCCTTAAAGCAGGTCTTGACATTCTGGAGAAGGAAGAAGATCATGATCCTACCAAGAATCAAACCCTAGATTGTCCATGCATAGCCTAATTACCATACCATCTATATGATGCTAGCTCCTACAGTCATAAAGGTCTAATTATGATAAGTGAAGGTACAATCACAAGTTGTTGTTCTTCCACTCCTCCTCCCTCCCTCCCTCCCTCACCCTTCCTCCTCCTTTTTGTCCTCCTGCTGGTTCCTGCACACATATCGTGTGTTGACCTTTCTGGCCTGTGTCCACCTTCGCAGAGGCTTATGATCTGTTTTTGATGTTGGGGTATCCACAGAAGAGTTTCTGTTACGCTCAGTGTAAGTCTATGTCCTGAGCCACATAAATCCAATCCTCATCCTCACATGCAGTTTCTGTGCAATTCTGTTTCATGTTATATTTCCATCTGCTCCTGGGACTTAAAAGTGACCCCTTTCCTTCAAGTTTCCCTACCAAAATCCTGTATACATTTCCCTTCTCCCGCCACACGTGCCATATGCCCTGTGCCCCACACTTCTCCCCCCACACATGCCACATGCCCTGTGCCCCACACTTCTCCCCCCACATGTGCCACATGCCCTGTGCCCCACACTTCTCCCCCCACACGTGCCATATGCCCTGTGCCCCACACTTCTCCCCCCACACGTGCCATATGCCCTGTGCCCCACACTTCTCCCCCCACATGTGCCACATGCCCTGTGCCCCAC
>Ga0123353_10013129_pt1 | contig 11843 bp, 8 predicted proteins | sample TergutLab28metaG_3_FD_92763 | JGI IMG/M metagenome (GOLD analysis project Ga0123353, IMG submission 92763) | Labiotermes labralis P3 segment gut microbial communities from Petit-Saut dam, French Guiana - Lab288 P3 | ecosystem: Host-associated > Arthropoda: Insects > Digestive system > Gut ... | reverse complement strand
GATGAGGCCGAAAATAATCGGGAACTGCAGCATCATGCCCCCCGAGCAGCCCGCGCTCATGGGATTGTAGCCCTCGCGCTTGTAGAACTCCTGTTGCTCCTGGGCCAGGCGCTGCCTATCGCCCTTGTATTTCTCGGTGATCTTTCGCATCTTCACCTGTATGCGCTGGTTCTTCGCCTGATTTTTCTGCTGGCTGAGAGCCGAGGGCAGCATGAGCACGCGGCAGAAAACCGTAAACAGGACAATGGCCACGCCGTAGTTGTTCACCACGGCATAGATGGCGGCCATGACGGGCCCGAACACCACGCCCAGGGCGTCGTAGATAAAGTTCATGCTTGTCCCCCGTTATCCGATTACTTCTTTACCGGGTCGTATCCCCCGGGGAATAAAATGTTGCAGCGCAGAAAGCGGCCCAAGGCCATCAGCCCCCCCCGCGGCGCCCCGTAGGCCTCTATGGCCTCCAGCGCGTAGTTGGAGCAGGTGGGGTAGAAGCGGCAGCGGGGCTGGGTATGGGGCGAGATGCGGCGCTGGTAGAACTTGATCAAGCGCAGGAAAAATTGTTTCATCAAATCACACCCAGATTCTTCAATTGCTCGCGCATGATCTCCTGTATCTGCGTGCTCTTCATGTATTTTGTTCTCCCCCGCGCCACGAACACCAGGTCCCAACTGCCTCGGATGGGCTCGTCCAGCGTGCGCAGCGCTTCGCGGATGACCCGGCGGCAGCGAACGCGGTCCACGGCGCCCCCCACTTTCTTGCTGGCGGTGACGCCGTAGCGGCATTTGCCCTGCCGGTTGCGCAGCGCGTAAGTCACCAATGCCGGCGCGGCGAGGGATTTTCCCCTGCCGTAGGCCCGGCGAAAATCCCCGTTGAGCTTGAGTGTTTCCATCGTATACCCCCTCACCCGCTGGTGCTTCTCCTGCGGGAGCCGCTTGCGGGAACTCCCCCAAGGGGGAGCCTTTGGCTTTCGCCGCAACGTACAAGTCGCCCCCTTGGGGGACGCTAAGGCGCCCTGGGAGAATGCTCCCTCTTCGGTCGCATTCCAGCCCAGATGTCGCGCAGCGACAGAGGGGGGTCAATACGTCAGCCGCTTGCGGCCCCTGGCGCGGCGGCGCGCGAGCACCTTGCGGCCGCTGCGGTCCGCCATGCGCTTGCGAAAGCCGTGCTCCTTCTTGCGGTGCAGCTTCTTGGGTTGGTATGTGCGTTTCATAGCAAACTAATATCCTTTCTAAAGAACCCCCCTGGTTGCTTCGCAACCTCCCCCCAGGGGGGGGATCCTGACGGAATCAAAGTGTTTCCGTCTGTCGCAGCTTCTATGCTTTCGTCAGAATCCCCCCCTTGGGGGGAGGTTGCGAAGCAACCAGGGGGGTTCTGAAAATACGCGCAAATTACCTCTTCGAGAACTGCGGCGCGCGGCGGGCCTTCTTCAGGCCGTACTTCTTGCGCTCCTTCATGCGTGGATCGCGGGTGAGGAAGCCGGCGGCCTTGAGGGCCGGGCGCAGCTCGGGGTCATAGAGCAGCAGCGCGCGGGCCACGCCGTGGCGGATGGCGCCCGCCTGGCCCGAAACCCCGCCGCCGCCCACGCGGCAGATGATGTCGACTTTTTCGCCGGTCTGGGTCAGCGCCAGGGGCTGGCGCACGATGAGCTTGAGGGTATCCAGGCCGAAGTAGTCGTCGATATCACGGTCATTGATGGTGATCTTGCCCTCACCGTGGTAGACGCGTACCCGGGCGACGGACTTCTTGCGGCGGCCGGTGCCATAGAAGAACGGAACTGTATCGTACATATTAGCTTACCTCCTTATAATGCCCAGACTTCGGGCTGCTGCGCCTGGTGGATGTGTTCCGCGCCTTCGAAGACCTTCAGGCGGGTGAGTGACTTGCGGCCCAGGGTGGTGGCCGGCAGCATGCCCTTCACGGCTTTCTCGATCACGAAGCAAGGGCGTTCCGCCATCAGTTTGTCGTAGCCGACGACCTTCAGGTGGCCGATGTAGCCGGTGTGGCGGTAGTACTTCTTCTGCTCCAGCTTGCGCCCGGTGAGCACGGTCTGCCCGGCGTTAACGACGATGACGAAGTCGCCGCAGTCGGCGTGGGGGGCGAAGATGGGCTTGTGCTTGCCGCGCAGCAGGGTGGCGGCCTGCGCGGCGACCTTGCCCAGCGGCTGGCCGGCCGCATCGAGCACATACCATTTGCGGACGATGTCGGCCGCTTTTGGCATAAAGGTGGACATGGCGATTACCTCCGAACTAATTTTCATACCTGAGTAGTATAGCGCAAGTGATTCCCCTTGTCAAGGCTTTTTTTCGATTTTTGCTTGTTTTTCATAGGGAACTCGTGAATTCTCGTGAATTCTCGTGTTTTCTATGGATTTACTCGCGGGTGAGTTTTGAAAACTTTTCCTTGCATCCTTTCACCCTGTATGCTATAATGAGCGCAGCGAATTACAAGGTTCTGCCGCAGGCAGGTTCTTATAATACTCGCATATTCATTTTACTTAAAAATTGCAGGAGGAATCCCTATGCTTCACGATCAACTCTCCCTGGCGGTGCAAAACGGCAAGGCGAAGGACGTCGTCGCGCTGGTGGAACAGGGCCTGGCCGCCGGCGAGACCGCGCAGGCGCTGCTGACCGGCCTGCTGGACGGCATGGGCGTCATCGGCGAGAAATTCAAGAACAACGAGGTTTTCGTGCCCGAGGTGCTGATTGCCGCCCGCGCGCTCAGCCGCGGCACGGCCATTCTGAAACCCCAGCTGGTGGAGGAGGGCGTGGAGCCCCTGGGCACCGCCGTGGTGGGCACCGTGCAGGGCGACCAGCACGACATCGGCAAGAACCTGGTGAAGATGATGCTGGAGGGCGCGGGCTTCGCCGTGGTGGATCTCGGCGTGGACGTATCCCCCGAGGCATTCGTCGCCGCGGTGAAGGAGCACAAGCCCCAGGTGCTGGGGATGTCCTCCCTGCTCACTACGACCATGGGCAGCCAGAAAAACGTGATCGAGGCCCTGGAGGCCGCGGGCCTGCGCGAACAGGTGAAGATCATGGTGGGCGGCGCGCCTGTCACCCAGGCCTTCTGCGACGAAATCGGCGCAGATGCCTACGCCGCCGACGCCGCCAGCGCCGCCGACATGGCGAAGGCCTTCGTGGCGGGTTAATGACTTCTCTTACACCAACCGAACAAGAACGCTTCGCCACCCTGTGCGGGGATATCTTTCCCGTGCGGGGCGGTATTGGTACGTTGGGTGAGAAGACCCTCCATGCCGTGGTGAAGCGCTTTTTTGAGCCCGACCCCGCCGCCCACGAAATCCGCGTCGGCCCTTACGTCGCGGACATCGTGGGCGAGGATGGTATTGTCGAAATCCAGACCGGCAATTTCCAAAGCCTGCGCAAGAAGCTTGAGGTTTTTCTGGAGGTTGCGCCGGTGACTGTCGTGTATCCCATTATGCATTTCAAATGGCTGCTGTGGGTGGACCCGGAAAATGGAGATACGTCTGCCCGCCGCAAATCCCCCCGCGTTGGGAATTATCCGGACGCTATGTTTGAGCTTTACAAAATCCTGCCCCTGCTCGCGCACCCCAACCTGCGCCTGACCCTCCTCCTGGTCGATCTTGAGGAGTACCGCCTGCGCGACGGCTGGAGCAAGGACAAGAAGAAGGGCTCGCACAGATATGAGCGCATCCCCTTGGCCCTGGCCGGCCGCCTTGACCTGCGTACCCCGGCGGACTGGCGCTTGCCGGAAGCACAGGCCGCTTTCTTCCCGGCAAGCTTGCCCAGCCCCTTCACCTCGAAGGACTACGCCAAGGCCGCACGGCTAAACATCCACGTCGCGCAGACGGCGCTAAGGGTGCTGACGCACATGGGCGCGGCGGGGAGACAGGGGAAGCGGGGGAACCTGTATCTGTATGAAGTTTGTGGATGATCGCGGCCACATAACCACAAAACCCGCCGGCGTGGTTCGGCGGGTTTGTTTTTGTCATTGCAATATCAATTGCGCGGCTCAAACACAACGCCTCTGTCGTTCGTCACATCCCCGTCGAGGGTCAGCGGAATCCCGCCCCCCAGATACCTGGGCTTCGGCTGAAACACGCACATGGCGAAATCCTTGCAGCGGGCGAAGACCTCGCGCGCGCTGTTTTTCGTCTGCGTGGCGTAAGGCCTGTAGTCGCTGGACACTCCCCAGGCCTCAAGCCCCAGCTGCCGCGCGATGTAGAGCGCGCGGAACAGGTGATATCTCTGGGTGACGATAATAATTCTTTTTGCCTGAAAGACGTCCCGGGCGCGGTACATGCTGTCGTAGGTGGAAAAGCCCGCGTGGTCCATAAAGACCTTGTCCGAGGGCACGCCGTGGTCCACGGCGTACTGCTTCATGCAGGTGACCTCGTCGTACTCCACCTGCCCGTGGTCGCCGCTCATGAGCAGCACGGGCGCGGCCCCGGCCTCGTAGAGCGCCACGGCGCGGCGGCAGCGGTCCTCTAGCATGTGGCTGGGCGCGCCGTTTGGCATTACCCTTGCCCCGAGCACCAATATGCAGTCAACGCCGTCAATCTGGATCGCCTGCTCCGGCGGAAGGATGCGGGGGGCTTCCACACGCGCCATGTAGACATTGATGCCCGCGGCGGCGATCCCAAAGCACAGAGCGAGGCATAGCGCCAGCGCGGCCAGCCTGGCCCGTTTACGCCGTTTGCGCCGCACATTGCGCGAGGTCATCACGCTGCGCAGTACCCTATTCGCTTTTGGCATGGAAAACACCCCCTTGCCAAATCTAGTATACACTTGTTGACCTATATTTACAAGCTTTTTGTGATATTTCTTTCCCTTCTGGAAAAAATAGCTTGGATTACGTGTTGGGTGGGGAAAGAATATGCGCATGCATTCTGTCAGGCAGTATCGTGCAAGGCTCGCGCGGGGGCTGCGCATGCTCCGCAGGCAATACAAAAAAACGCTGAAAAGCAAGAACGCAGCCGGCGCCGTCTATGGGGAATGGCTGCGGGACAACCACTACCTCATCGAGCGCGAGGGCAAAGCGGCCCTGCGGGAACTGCGGCGCTCCAACCCCAAACGCGAGGCCCTGTTCCCCGTGCTGTCCATCTGCCGCGAGCTATGCGTGAAAGACGGCCTGCCGGAGGGCGAAACATTCGCGTCTGCCCTGCTGCGGGCTCGGTGCAAATCCGCGGGGGTGGCGTTGGTCCCCCTGGCCCTGCGGCTGGCACTGGTTGAGCAGGCAGTTCAATCCGTGCGTGAAAATAACGATGAACCTGCCCAGGTCAAACGCATCAGCGGGGCCATAACGGGCCTGCGCGCCATGCCGGACATTGACTTTGCCGCAATCCTCGAGCAGGTCAGCCCCCTGGAGCGCTGCCTGCGCCGCGACCCCGCCGGGGTCTACCCCCGCATGGAGGAGGGCAGCCGCGCGGCGTACCGCCACCTGCTGGCCCTGCGGGCGAAGAGGAGCGGGCGCGGCGAGGAGGAGGAGGCCCGGTCCCTGCTGGACAAAGCCGCGGGGGCTTTTACGGGCGCAGATAGGCATGTGGGTACGGCATTGCTCAAACAGGCCTATCGACCCAGGCGCGGCACGGCGCTGCTTGTGTGTGAGAGCCTGCTGCCCATTCTGCTGGCCGGGGGCATCGCCTTTGCCCTGAAATCCTGGCCCCTCCTTCCTCTATTGTGTCTGCCCCTCACGGCGCTGGGGCGCGTCCTGCTGGAGGCCGTCTTTTTGCGTGGAACACAGAGTATTCCCTTGCCCCGCGTGGAGCTGGGCGGCTCTGTCCCGGCGGAGGGCCGCACGCTTATCACCGTATCGACTCTGCTGCCCAGCGCCGATCTCGGCAAACGTATGGAGGAATTGTATAATTCCAACGGCGGCCCGAACGTCAGCATATGCATGCTTGCGGACTTGAAGGGTGCGGACTGTGCTGAATTGCCCGGCGACGAAGCCGATCTTTTAGCCGCTCGAGCCGAAACGGAGCGCCTTTGCGCCAAATACAACGGCGGCTTCATCCTCGCCGTGCGCCACAGGAGCTACTCTCCCACCATGGGGAACTACGCGGGCCGCGAGCGCAAGCGCGGCGCGATCAGCGACTTGGTCAATGCCATACACACAGGCGACACAGAGCCTTTTAGATTGTTGTGCGGAGATTTAACCCACCTGCGTGATTACAAGTATTTGTTAGCCCTGGACGCCGATACGCAGCTCTTCCTGGATACCGTGCCCGAGATGGTCTCCGCCGCGCTGCACCCCAGCAACCGCCCGCAGTTCGATCTCGCCCTGGGGCGGGTGGTGCGCGGCTACGGCATACTTGCACCTCACGTAGAACTTGATCTGGATAGTTCGCGTAAAACCCCCTTTGCCCACGCCATGGCGGGCGAGGGCGGCGGCAGCCCCTACGACAACCGGGTGAGCGAGCGCTACCAGGACCTGTTCGGCCGCGGTATCTTTGCCGGCAAGGGCCTGATCGACATCGAGGCCTTCGCCATGCTGGGGAAGGCCCGCCCCTTCCCCGCCGAGCAGGTGCTCAGCCACGACATCCTCGAAGGCGGCTATCTGCGCACGGGCTTTTTGGCAGACGTCCACGTGGCCGACGGCTTCCCCGCGCGGCAGGGCAGCTACTTCACCAGGCAAGAGAGATGGGTGCGGGGGGACTGGCAAAATCTCTTGTTCATACGCAAAAAACGCGGCTTGCCAGCTTTAAGCCGCTATCAATTGTTCGATAATCTGCGGCGCTCCCTGATTGCCCCGGCCTGCCTGGCGGCGATACTGGCGTCGCTGTTCGTGCCCAAGGAGATCGCCTGGGTTCTCGCGCCGGCCGGCGTGCTGGGCGTGTGCGGCGGGCAGTTGGCCAGCGCGATAAGATGCCTTTTCTCCGGCGGGCTGGCCATGCTCTCGCGGGACTACTACTCCGGCGGCCTGCCGGCGGCATTGGGAGATCTCACTCGCGCGGTGTTACAGCTTGTCGTTCTGGCCCAGGAGGCGTGGACCAACGCCCGCGCGGTTTTGCGTGCGCTCTGGCGCTGCGTCACCCGCAAAAAGCAGCTTGAGTGGACCACCGCCGCCCAGGGGGAGAAGGCCAAAAAGCTCTGGCGGGCAATGCTTTCCCTGTGGCCGAGCCTGCTCGTCGGGGGGGCTCTGCTCGTATTCGGACAGGCGGGTATAAGGCTGGTTGGTCTCGCGATACTGGCCAATCTGCTCTTCGCTCCATTGAGCGGCAAAAAGACAAAGAAAGACGCCCCCCGGCTCAGTGAGGAAGAACAGTCCCGTACACACGAATATTGTAAACTGATGTGGAACTACTTCGAAACCTACTGCACTGCCGATCAGCACTTCCTCCCGCCGGACAACGTGCAGGAGGCCCCGGTATTTTGCATAGCGACCCGCAGCTCGCCCACGAATATAGGCCTATATTTGCTGTGCGTTTTGGCCGCGCGGGATCTCGGGCTCATCGATACCCCCGGCATGCTCCAGCGCCTGGACCGCGCGCTTTCCGCCGTGGAGCGCCTGGAGAAATGGCAGGGCAATCTCCTCAACTGGTACGACACCCGCACCCTTTGCCCCCTGGAGCCCAGGTATGTCTCCACGGTTGACTCGGGGAATTTTTTGGTGTCGATCAGGACATTAAGAAAGGGGCTGGAGGAGTATGTAGAGACGCACGGCAGTGCGTCTCCAAGCACACAAACCTCCATCATCAATCGCCTGCGCAACCTCGAAGAATCCTGCGACCTAAAATCACTGTATCACCCCAGAAGAAAACTCTTCCACATCGGCCTTGACCTGAGCGCCGGCAAGGCCTCGGGCTCTTACTACGATTTGCTTATGAGCGAGGCGCGCATGACCAGCTACTACGCCATCGCGGCGCGCATCGTGCCCAAGAAGCACTGGGGCGCCCTGGGAAGGACCCTCGCGCGGCGCGGGCGCTTCACCGGCCCGGTGAGCTGGACGGGCACCATGTTCGAGTATTTCATGCCCTATCTCTTCCTCCCCGCGCCGCGCGGCACGCTGGGCTATGAGGCCCTGCGCTTTTGCCTGAGCTGCCAAAAGGCCGAGGCGCAGGGCGAGCGCCCCTTGGGGCAAGCGCCTTTATGGCCTTGGGGCGCGAGCGAGAGCGGCTTCTATGCCTTCGATCCGGGCCTGAACTATCAATACAAGGCCCACGGCGTGCAGAAGCTGGGGCTGCGCCGGGGCCTGGACGGCGAGCTGGTCAGTTCCCCCTACTCGAGCTTTTTGGCCATGCAGCTGGCCCCCAAAAGCGCCCTGCAAAACCTGCGGCGCTTCGAGCGCATGGAGATGCTGGGCTCCTGCGGGTTCTATGAGGCGGCGGACGCCACCCCGGCGCGTACCAACGGGCAGGACTACGCCGTTGTGCGCAGCTTCATGGCGCACCATGTGGGCATGAGCATGCTCGCCGCCTTGAACACTTTGCAAGACGGTATATTGCGCAAACGCTTCCTCTCCGACGACGAGATGGCCGCCGCCAAGGGCCTGCTGCTCGAGCGCATCCCGGACAGGGCTACAGTGTTCCGGGATATCGACCTGCGGGACACCCCGCGCCCCCGGGAACGCGTTTCCTCCGCCAGGCAGGTGTTCCCCCGGGCCGACCCGGCTTCGCCCCGGGCGCATTTGCTCAGCAATGGGGAGTGGAGCTGCGTGGTCACAGACTGCGGGGCGGGGGCGTCCTTCTATCGTGGCGTGAGCATCTACAAGCACAGCCCCGACTTGTTGAGCAGGCCCTGCGGCGTGTTGGCCGTGATCCGCGCGCGTAACGGCCCGCCGGTATCCGTCACCCCCGCGCCGCATTACAACGCTGAGAAGAGCAGGATAGAGTTCGCCCCAACGGAGGCGCTGCACTGCGCGGAACACAGCGGCGTTACGGCGTTGATGCGCACAAGGGTGCACCCGAGATTGCCTGGCGAGCAAAGACAGTTCATTCTAAAGAACACGGGGAAGCAGCCCGCGAAGGGAAGCCTGTGGGTCTATTTCGAGCCCAGCCTCGCCCCCCTGCGCGAGGAGGCCGGGCATCCGGCGTTCACGCAGCTGTTCCTGACGGACGTATACGACGCCGAGCGGGAGATCGCCATATTTACCCGCAGAAAAGGGGAATCCGCCGGCGAAACCCTCAGCCTGGCGGCGGGCTGGGGCAGGGGAGCCAAAGCTATCTGCGAGAGATCACGCGAGAAAGCCCTGCGCAGGGGCCTGCCCTTCGGTTCCGCCATGTTGGAAGGCGGCGGCCCCGGCAACGGCATGGCCTGCGCGGCCTACGAGATCGCCTGGCAGCTCCAGCCGGGGGAATCGAAAGAATACAGTTTATTTTTGTGCGCGGGCATGACATCCCAGGAGGCCTCCAATCGTTTGCGGCACATCAGGAACGAAACCCAGCCACTGAAGCGCTGGGCGGCCTGCCCCTTCCGGGAGGGGGAGCTGCCATTCGCCCTGGCGCAGCGGGTCTTGCCAAGACTGCTGTTCTATGCCCCCATATCCTCCGCGCAAACACAGGCCCGGGAAAAGCTCAGGTGCGCGCGTCAATCCCTGTGGCCGCTGGGGCTTTCGGGGGAGGAGCCATATATCTACCTGCCTGTGGAAGACGACATGGGCGCCGCCCTGCCCTGGCTGAGCCTGTTCCGGCGTTTGCGCGCGGCGGGCCTGCCCTGCGAGCTGGCCATTGGCTACCACGAGGGCGGGGACTACGACAGCCCGGTTTCGGCCGCGTTGCGGGAGGCCCTGCGCCGTGAGGGCTGCGCCCACCTGGAGAACGGCGGCGTGCGCCTGATCAACCTGCGCCGGGCGGACCACAGCGCCCTGGAGGCCCTGGAGGCCTATGCGGCGCACATCGGCGGCAGGGATGAGGACGCGGCCCGGGAGCAGACGGCGCCCATATTGCCGATACTGGCTTGTAGCGGCGGCACGCTAATGGCGAAACGTGAGCAAGCTCCCGTTAGGAGAATGCTCCCTCCTCGGTCGCATTCTAACCCCCGCCCTCAGCCGCCCGCCCTTCAAGGCATTCAAGCCGGGCGGGGGGTGTTTTTGCCCGGGAAATTTGTGATAGAAAAGATCGCGAATGACGCGGACGGCTGTGGGCAGCCGCCCCTGCCGCCAATTTTACCCTGGAGCCTGCCCCTGTGCAACCCGGCCTTCGGCACGCTGGTGAGCGACAGCTCCCTGGGCTTCACCTGGGCCGTCAACGCCCGGGAAAACAAGCTGAGCCCCTGGCACAGCGACCCCTGCGCCGACAACCGGGGCGAGATGCTTCTCATGAAATTCGGCAGCCAGGTATACGACCTGCTGGCCGGGGCGAGGTGCGAGTTCTCCCCGGAAATCGCGCGCTGGTTCGGCGAAGTGCACGGGATTGAATACACTGTCAGCTGCGCCGTGCCCGCCAAGGGGCTGTGCAAGCGCGTGGAGATCAGTCTGGTTAATACCACGGACAGAACCCTCACCCCCGCGCTGGCCTATTATCTCGAGCCCGTGCTGGGCGTGCGCCGGGAGCCGCAGCTGCCCATCCAGGGGGAGGTCCTGCCCGACGGCATGCTGCTGCGCGGCCCGGATGCTTCGGTTCAGGGTCTTTGTGCGCTGCTGATGCCCGGCGGCACGGAGTTCCAATGCGCGAACCGGGCTGAGTTTCTCAAGGGCAACTGGGCCGCCGGCGGTGGCTATCCCCAGGCGGACCCCTGCGCGGCCATAGGACGGCGCTTGCAGATCCCGCCGGGGGAGGAGGGCCACGCCGAGTTTGTCCTTACCTGGGGGGCAACGAAAAACGCGGCGCTGACAGCGCATCTGGTGGCGGAGTATGCGCACCGGACACCCCCCGTCCCTGCGGGGCGCCCCCAAGAACCCCCTCACCCGCTGCGCGGGAGCTCCCCCAAGGGGGAGCCTTTAAAAGTCGCCTCCACCGGGGTCCCCGGCGAATCCGCGGATTCGTTGGGGTGGTCATTGGGGAAGATGTCACGCAGTGACAGAGGAGGGAATAAAGACGGCGCGCAAGACGAAATGCTCTCCACCTGGCTGCCCCACCAGGTGATCGCCGGGCGGCTGTGGGGGCGCGCGGGCCACGCCCAGTGCGGCGGGGCCTGGGGCTTTAGAGATCAATTGCAGGACGTCCTCGCCCTGATCGATACCCGGCTAGAGATTGTCCGCAGGCAGATCGCGCGCTGCGCGGCGGCGCAGTTCCCCGAGGGGGACGCGCTGCACTGGTGGCACCGCCTGCCCGGCCGCGGGGGCGTGCGGGGGGTGCGCACGCGCTACGCCGACGACTACCTCTGGCTGCCGTTTGTCTGCGCGGAATACGTTCTGCGCTCGAAAAATCACGGCTTCCTGGATGTTAAAATCCCCTTCCGTGAAGGAGACCCCCTCGAGCCCAACGAAAAAGATAGATATGCCGTATATTATCTGGGCTATGAAAAGGCGTCGCTCTACGAGCATTGCCTGCGCGGCGTTGAACGCGCGCTGGGGCTGCTTGGTTCCCATGGCCTGCCGCTGATGCTGGGCGGGGACTGGAACGACGGCATGAACCGCGTGGGCGCGGGCGGCATGGGCGAGAGCGTATGGCTGGGCATGTTTTTGGTCATGGTGCTGGAGCGCACGGCCAAGCTCTGCGAGATCAAAGTTGATGCGCCCCGTGCCGAAAAATATCGAGGACGGGCGAAAGAACTTCGCGCGTCGATCGACGAGCACTGCTGGGCGGGGGATCGCTATTTGCGGGCCTTCTGGGACGACGGGGTTCCGCTGGGGGGCGCTGATGGCGTGCCCTGCGGCATTGATTTACTGCCCCAATGCTTCGCCGCCCTGTGCGATATGCCCGACCAAACCAGAGTCAACGCGGCCCTCGATACGGCCATGGCCCATCTGGTGGACGAGGAGCACGG
>Ga0123353_10013127_pt1 | contig 11844 bp, 7 predicted proteins | sample TergutLab28metaG_3_FD_92763 | JGI IMG/M metagenome (GOLD analysis project Ga0123353, IMG submission 92763) | Labiotermes labralis P3 segment gut microbial communities from Petit-Saut dam, French Guiana - Lab288 P3 | ecosystem: Host-associated > Arthropoda: Insects > Digestive system > Gut ... | reverse complement strand
TGTAGCCTACATATTACCTTGTGTAATAAAAACAGTTGTGCTGACGTACAAATTAGTATTACAGTATTTATCCAAGCACTTTGTGATGTCTTCATTCAAAAACCTATGTACAGTTGTCTGTGTGCAAAGTTGATTTTGTTGATCAAGTCCATCAATTTTGAATGATTACCCACGAGATTTATTGACACTTACTGTAAAACTTCCACTGGATACCAAGTCCTTTTAAATTGGAACGGATTTTCTGAATGTATTATCGGCAGTTGTTGAGTTATGAAGTTGCAATTCTGTCAGCTTCTCTACTGAGCAGTGTAGTTTTGCTTGAGCAGTTTTGTTGTTTCCCTTCTGAGTTGAGTAGTTTAGCAGTTGCCATTCTGTCATTTCTCTTCTGAGCTGAGTAGTTTTGCTTGTGCAATTCTGTCATTTCCCACCTTTCTGTCAACTTCTCTTCTGAGCTGAGTATTCTCTAAAAGTCTCACAAATTCTTAATCTTCCAGCTAATAATCTGTTAGAAGGTCTTCTACATTGAGTCACTTCTTGATTCCTGCCACCCATATTGTTTCTGTGGCCATCCTATCAGCTTGCCTTCTTCTGTTTTAATAATCTGGAGTGGCTGTAGCTGTCACCAGTGTTTCTGTTTTTTGCTGCAACTGTAGTCTAATTGGCACCAGCCTGTTAGATACTTACAAAACTCTGAAGAGGAACAGAACTTCATATACCACTTTGATCGCCTTTTAAGCTGACAACGCTTTGCTGTTTATGTCACAGCACAAGTGTTTTTGCATTGTGCCTTTCACTATTTATACAGCACACACAAAAAGATTTCTTTGTAGTGCAGCAACAGCTTTTTAATCAATCTGGACTCTCTTCCTTTCTCTTCTCATTATCTTCAGCAATCTGTCCATTCTGTACTTTCTCCCATATCTTAGTGATGTCGGTTGTCATCAGCATTCCATGCTGCAGTGCACTTTATTAGCCATTTCCTTATTAGAATGAACCAAGTGTTAACACATTCATTGGAAGCAGGGGGTTTAAATGCCACCATTATTCTGACAGGCCTTTTCAATAAAATGATTCAGAAATTAAGCACATGTAAAATTATATTACAGTGTCATTGTAAATAATAATTTATAACATTTTTTAAAGGAAATTTTAGAATCTCTATCTAGAATAGTATTAAATTTTTGTGTATGTGTCTAGTAACTTTTCCCCACGTGGTGCACAATGGAACATGGAGTTCTGCAAAGTGCCACAACAGAGCTTGAATACTTAACGCTGATACTGAATAAATTCTTCTGTATTCCATGATTGGACATTGATGGCTTCATCTTGAATGTATTTGGGTAGTGTGTTTTTGAGTTAGCACTCCATGCTGGATTGAATGGACTGGGTAGGGAAGTGGTCCATCTGCGCACTGTCACCGTTAGCTTTAGGAGCATTTCTCCTTTAATCACGGGTGGTACAAATGCTTTTACAGGAAAATGCTGTTTCTTTTGGTTGAACTGTGACATCTTTGACCCCATAATGTATGCACACTTACAAACGTGGCCATCACTGATTATTTTCCACACTTCTAACGCCTGTGTTCAATTTGGATGCAGTATTGTATACTCTGAACATGCCTGTAATGCAAAGTCAGTAGACTCCAGTTGAAATGTGATGGCACATGGTGACGCACGGGAGGGGAAGTGAAGGAGAAACTGGCAAATGGAGTGGGTAGCCAGTACCCTTCACACTACCTAGGAACATGGTGCATCCAGCATTATTACCGCTGATGCGCACACCTCGGCTGCCAGTAGTCGACTGAACTGACGTCTCCGCCAATTTAAACGGACTTGTCCATTTCGCCGAAAGACGAAATCTGGTTTCTGCGCGTGTGCCATCACATTTCAACTGGCCTGTACCTTGATGCAATGTGTGTTTGAACCTATTACTGTTAACAATTGAACATGAGTATGCAATTCATTGGTTACTTCTTTGCATGCGCCTGAGCGCTTGTTATAACAGTTACACCTACTGTATGTGGCATGTGCTTCTGCACATGGCCTGTGTTGAATTTTACTGTGTTTTCTCTTCAACTGGAAATGTGAGGGTACAGCACTGTGTGACATGGCCTAATGCTATCTCTTTCCACATACTTCCATCTTGGCGCAGGCTCAGAGAAGTTGAAAACATGACAGGAAATGAAAACAGTGTTTGAGCAACTGTCTTTGAAAGTTGCTTGTCATACGACTTGCTGGTTAAAAATTTCATTCTGAGTTTCCTTCAAAGTCCTCGTGCATGACGTCATGAATCTTTCGACTGAAATAATGGTCGTAATTTGTGAAATTTTTTTAATTCCTGGGATGTATCTCTTTTCCACATTTAAATACAGCAGTTAAGTAATTGCTTCACGATTAATTTTCTGTTACTGGTGACTATGATGATGATGATGATGATCATCATCATCATCATCACCATCACCACCACCACCACATAGTCTGTCATATGACAGGTCCATATGTAGCCTCTGCGAAGTGAGTTCTCTAGAGAGTGTAATTCTATTGTTCCTCTTTCAATTTTCAGTATTGTCTCACTTCCTTAAGATGTTCCAGTAATTGCTTGCGTCTTGTTTCTAGTCTTTCCATCCCTTCAAACTTTCCTTCTATCTTTTCTTCAAAAACATGTTTTAGATGGCAGTTCCTATGCAAGATGTCAACATTTCAGTTACCTTTCCTTCTTTTTATTGTATGTCGGACGTTCCTTTCCATTTCGACTCTGTGTCAAACTTCTTCACTTTTCACGCCTTCAGTCCAGCTGATCTCCATTCTTCTCCAATGTCTCATTTCAAAACGTACTGCAGATATTTCGCAAAAATGGTTCTAATTCCAAATTCTGGGGTCAGGTTGGTAGCACCATGCCTTCATATTTGAATCCCTCATGTCTCAGCATGGAGACCAACTATTCATACAGCTTTTTTTGTGGTTTTTGTGTCCTCCAGACATATGGCACAAGTTAAGCAATGACTGCCTTTTTCTGTGCCCATTCTGCTTCATTGTTGGCTAATCAACCATTTTATGCCTTGTAGTATGAGATACTGATAGCAGTGTTGAGTAAGCCATCAGCAAATCAAGTAAGATGCAATAAAAAGGAGAATAGTGGAATGAATTAAGGAACTTTGAGGTGTGCCATTCCCATTGTGTGTAGTAACTATTAGGTGGGGTAACCAAAGTCAATAACACAGGACCACTCCAGCAACTAACAGGGTCCACACCTAGACTATAAGGAATAAACTTTGCCTGACACGTGGATGATGAGATCTCAACATCGATACGCAGTGGCACACATTGTATAGACACTTTCTTTTTAGCATATAATTTTGGATAAAACCTGGTGATGGCCACTGTCGGCCGAAACATATAGTTTTTATATATAATATAACATCATTTATTAGACATACATTGGTTGTGTTATTGACGGTAGTTACCCCACCTAATGAATTAAAGTATAATGGAATAATCCACAAAAAAAATGCTTCATGTATCCATAGATGTTCTCTGGATGATTTGTTATTATGTCCAAAGGCTTCTCCATTCTTCTGTGTGACCACTCATAACTTCTTTGGCTGTGGCTATGTACACTGTTTAAATTTGCTTATTTTATATATCTCTCCTGTGCTGGTCTGTCTCTGTAGCCCTTTATGTAATCTCTGCATGTTTATTGTATAGGCTGTCCAGAGGAATTCTGTTTTCATCTATGCACAATACTGCCCAAACTGCACGTTTGCCATGGTCTTGCATGCACTTGTTGGATGTGAGAGGCTATCAAAATCTGAATGACTGTTATGTCAGTACATAATGCTTTGTTTCGTTTTTTACAGGCCCAAATGCCAGATCCAAAAACTTACAAACAACACTTTGAGAATAAACATCCAAAGAGCGAGTTGCCGGATGATCTGAAGGAAATAGCTCTATGATATCATTACATGTGGTACATCCGTCTCAGACTTTTCACATTTTTTATGGGGAATGTTACATTGTTGGGTACTTTGGACAAATACAACAATACTCATTTGTCTTGATAACACCTGCAAGTTAATGTCTTGACCATCTTTCAGTGGGGGGAGATGGGGAGATTCATTATGGTATTTTAGATGAATTCATTAACACTTCTTCCAGTTATCTGAAATGCAACAAGTTTAGTTCTGAATGAAGTTGTTTCAGGCCGCTAGCTTCTTTTGTTTGTGCTAAGAAGTTAAGAGAGAAGGTTTCCAGAAACACGGATTAACTGCTGTGTTGCAAGTATAACAATTGCAGTTCTTTTTTTTTTGACAAAAATGAACTGGAAGAGCCCATTACAATCTGAAACTGGCAGATTTTATTTATTACGTGTTCATACAGATGGAGTGGGCTGCGTAAGTGTGTCGGAGTAATGTTCCTGTGAGACCTTTTGTTGTTACATATGTACCCCAATCACAGCTGTATTAATAATTTAAATAATGTTTTATTTTGATCACCGTTACTGTTACTGTTGCATGAAAGATCTTGTGTTGTGGGATAAACATTGTAGGTGTTAATTCCCATAAGAAAATAAACATTTTTTTTTTCGTTTAAAATTGAACATCAGACATTATTTTTGCATTTCAAATTGTTCATTCATTACATCAGGAATCAGCGTAATGCAGAGGGGGGAGGTATTGTGGAAATGAAGTGTACGTAAATATTTTCTGTATATTCTGCATCATTTTATTTGTATTACCATAGCGGTTCCAATAAAGTTAATAATGCGGTAGTGTTGAGAGATCAGTACCATGTGTTTGATGGAAAGTGAATGCTCCAATTAAGTCAGTTGTGAGTTCATGTCTTATACTGTTAACTGAGAAATTGAAAAGATTTTGACTGATAATGGTTTTGAAAAATAGGTCATGACTGTTGGCTTTGTACTGTGAGGATTTCCAAAATGTTTTTCAGATGTTCTGTTCCACTTTCACGAACAGAGGAATGCTATACACGGTCATCCCGGGGGTGACAGCCTGTCTGTAGGGGATGGGTTCTTTTGGTTTCCAAAGTGATTTTGATGTTTTTAGGAAGATTGTTTGGTGCCTGCTTGACTTTGCTTGTTCGATGTATAAGACAGGTTAACAGAAATTCTTAATGACTAATTATGCAGAATAGTGTGTTATTTCCGTTACATTACAGGTGACTTGTTATGCAAGGATTTTGTTTCTTAAAATCAGACTGTTTGCCAAAATCCCATAAAATGGAAAACATAACATGTAATAATGAGGGCTGTATTCCTGAATATGCAAGATTTTGGTCTTTCATGGTTAAATTAACTATTAATGCTAAGATACAAGGACACAAAACAATGTGCAGAATATACAAACAGACAAAACGAAAACTGTGAAATGGTGTACGTTTGCAGGCCTTTTTGGTGGTTGTTATTGTTCGGGCAACAGGTGTCTTGGTTCTTACTGTTTGTTGGATAGTAAGTTCGTTTTTATGTTTTGGAGGAACATTTGTCTCCATCTTTAGGGTGAATGAATTTGGTGCAGGTAGATGCTGAAGTGATTGGGGTCAGAGGCAGAGTCTCAGTATGACTGACAGGGAATCAGTCCATCTTGGTGTCACCCCCTCATTAGGCCTGAGAACTTAAGTCATACTGTGACTGTTTCTGTTGTACTGTCATTGTATATTTTCCCAGAGTGACTGAGAGGAGGAAATGTCGTGATTATCTAGGAAGGTTGCAAGGATTCTGGCCAATTAGAGTTATGGAAGGGGGAGGTAGATCTTGTAAGGAGCCATTGAGAATAGAGTGTTTTAAGAGCCTCACAGGTGGTGCATAATGTAAAAGTAATGGGATATTATATCTATAAGGTTTCGCTTTGGGTTGTAGCAGTTGGGAAATGGAAGGTGAAGAGTGATATGCTTTGGCTGGCACATCCTGGTGATCAACACAAGCATCCTGGCAAGAAAACATTGGCACGTGGACTGGCTCTAAAGGAAGTGATAAAGCTGAAGCTGCACCCTAACAGCATGAACGGGGAGGATGATTTCTTCCGAAGCAGGTCATAGAAGCCTCTTGGCCATTCCCCGAAGGAAAGGAAGCAGAAGGCATTCTCCAAGAATGGACTAGTTTCGTGCTCTTGGGGCAGCACTGCTTGTGGTACCCACATGAATAGGGTCCATCTCTTTCCACCTTCCAACCATTACAACTTTGAGAGGCACCTTATACATTTAATGTCACACTGCTTTCACATGTCTGTTGTGGGCCCTGGACATGCTGTTTGTCTCACTTCAGACTCCCAATTCCTGTTGGCTTGATGCAGATTCTTTCATTTTTTTTACTTTTCAGTTGCTCTAATTTGCCACAGTCCTTAGAACCTTCCTATATGACAGACACTTCCTCTCCCTAAACTATTACGTTAAACAAAGTCCCAGCTATACTTATCAGGTTTCCATTACACAAGCCCAGCAATTACATTTAGTAAGTGGCTATAGCTAAATGGATCAAGGGATGTCAACTTGCACATTGCACAATTGTGCACCCTTAGTTAGCTGGTTGGTCCGGTCCCAGTCACCTAAGTGTGCAGCGGAACCAAACTCAAACTCAGCAGCCCTAAAGACATAGGCAAGCATATTCCTCCAAAATGTAGAATCAGACATGTTCTGTGTGTTGTAAGAACCTAGAAGACAATTATTCCTTCCACATAGAATGTAAATTCAAAATTAATAAATATTAACAATGGAAATAACTGTATGTTCTTGAGGTGGCCAGATGGAGGAGTAATGGGACAGTTTTATTGTTGGTAATGCATGATGCAGATGCAGTACGTGAAGAAGGAAGGATAAAATAAACCCACAGCTATGCAAAAACTGCTGATCATAAGTGTGTACGTTGAAAGTTGGCTGTATCTGCTGCTGGGGATTTCCGCAACCTCAGAATGTTTAGCACAACGTTAAAGGCCTACATGTTCGTGCTGTAAATATTAACCTGTATGTGTTCCACACAAAATTTCTATATGTATATGAACTACGGCCATAACAAATTTTGCGTACCTATAGTACCCAACAAGTTGGCTCATGCTATTTCTGCCCTGTAACTGGAATATGGTACTGATATGAACAATTGGCAGGCCCTCTTGTTGGTTACATAAGCACTTATGAATTGGCATGTTAGTTGACATTATACACAAAGGTGACCTGAAAGTTCTGATATGAAATTTTATTGCTCTAATGTATATGCTGCTGATGTTGCTCCCTTGTCTCTGGGTTGGTGTAGTTTTGCTATGCATACTTGTGAATACAAAATAAAATTTGCTGGCATCTCTAATCACAATTTAAGCAAGACTCTTGATGATTTGTTAGTTGGCTTTGAAGGTACTTCAAGGATAGATATACAGTAGCATAACAGTATTACAAGATCATATTTGTTTATAAATGAGGAAAGTAGCCTAATAGAAGCTTTCTGGTTAGGCACAGCACTGATATGACAACACAAAAATGTGATTATGATGTACTAAGTGTATGTTCATATTGCTGATTGCAAACACGTGTCCTTACATGTAGCAATCATTTGCATGTTGACCTTCACAGTTGAGTGGTTAACACTTGAGCTTTGCATCTGGGACAGTACATTTGAGGGTTCTGACAGGATGTGTCTGTGGTGTACCTGAGTACTACCAAGCAAATGTGGGTACTGTATTATCTGTAAATAGGTGATGACAGCTTTCTTCAACACATGTCACAACATTCATTGCCATCTGTTTTTGTGCTGTGTGATGTATACAGTTTGCAAGTGTTCCTGAATAAACTAACAGGCACACTTGTTACCGGGATTGTGAGTTCTGTCTTAAACTCAGTTATATTTTCGGAATCCAAGTACTATGTCGAAATAAATTGTGTCCACTTTAACTGCGGAGTGAAGTGCTGTTTTTGTTTTTATGGTCAATTTTATCACAGGTCCACTAACTGCACCTTGTATAATATAATATGAGTTGTTGCATATGCCTGTGTACCAATCCCAAATAAAATGTGGAAAGAAACGTAATGTTTTTGTGACTTGTGTGGTACTGAGTATTGAATACTGTTGTGTGTTCCGATATAAGGAGCGGAGTTTTATTCTTAGAAGTGACAGATTTATACACTTCGTTGGCCATGAGAGCTAATAAAGACAGAGTGTACTAATGCATACTCATTATCATGAAAATAATTAGTGAGAATGAAGGTGATTCATTCCATTGTTTACCCTCTTCAATACACCGAATGCTTTGGGGATTGTCATCAGGTGTTTGGAGTGACAATGCTGCATAGTAACAACAGTAATTGGAACAGATTAGTGCTATGTTGAATGTGTATAGTAACACTAAAGAGAACATTGTCCATTGGAATATCTTGGCACATATGTTATTGCGTGTCTGCGGAGTTAAGCTTGTCTTTTCACCTAATTTATTGGTGGTTCTTAAGTTGTGTGACTGTCATAAATTTTTGGGCTGTGTCATGATGGGTGTTGATCAAATATTTTTCTGTATTTTTACACCATTAATCACCCTGAAGATGGGGGCATTTTTTTCCTCCAAAATGTTTGACCACACATATTGTATACTAAATGGTGTAAGAACCCAGAAAACAATAATTTATATCATCTCTGTGCAAGATCACATTATCGCCTACTGGGTGTCTTGTACCAGAGGTGCTTTTGATACTGAGCGTGTTAACCGAAGTGGTGATGCTTGTGACTTGTGTTGGGACACAGCTGTCCTGACAGGTTTATTGTGGTTCTCCTCATTCCTTTGGGACAACACGATATGACATCATTTCGGCCACAACTACTTCCATCCATCCCCTTTCCAAATTGCTCTTCACTAGTCCTACCATTGGATCCAATCAAGTCCAAGTTTTATCATTGTCATGAAATTAATCACAGTTTAAGTAAATAAACGTCATTTGATGGATCTGTAGTTTTTACTGGTGGTCAGCTGTACAAGTTTTATTGTAGTAACATAGATTGTGTTTTGTGATGTATAAGTAATGTGGCTTGTGTGCCAGAAGTTTGCAGATCCTTCTGATGTGACTTTCTGTTGCCTCATTTTTATGTGTTTGAATTGTTGTCCTTTGGTATTGTAATTGTCATGAAATTACCGAAAGTTGCACAATATCCCATTGATGTTTATCTTCTGGTATTTTATACATAATTGTCTGTCCAGCTGTCATGTTTGACCTTTCTGTCCTTAACTTATTTGTAGGCATTGTAAAGCGTGCATATTTGGTACTGAGTTTTCTTTTGCTGTTGAAGAACACTGTTCATTGTCAGGTTCACCAGTAACATTTGCTATGCTCTCTTTGTATATCCTGTTTACTCAATAAAACAAAAGCTGATTGGGAATATAAAAATTGTTACTTCACCATTCTTTCAGAAGGGGGAGAATGGGACCAGGGAAAGTATGGTTTGTTTAGGAGAAGTTCTGTACTGTTTCCCATAATTCCTGCAGGCATGTATGGTGTTGAATGTATCCCAGATTATTCAAATCCTGTCCTGACAGTGGAAACACTTGCTTCTACATAAATGGTGACTGGCTTGGGTGCTTGAAAATGGTCTGTTTCTGTGTGTCTTGTGCAGATGTTTGAGCAGTTACATCCTTTTTGATGCTTCGTTATATTATATGATAAGTGTAGGATGTTCTTGTCATATACTGGCTCCAGTTGCCAAATCTTGATATGAAATTATGTAAGATAGCTCTTGTTTGTGTGTGTGTGTGTGCGCGCGCTCAAAATTGCTTTGAGTTTTACAGTTATGAATACACCAGGCACATGTGAGCCTTGTGTCTGGTGAGCAGACAGATACTTTGAACTTCATCCTTTCTGTGAAACACCAACTGTCATGGAAATTGAAAGCTCATGGTTAGGAAGTCCATGTATGACAGGCATATTTTGTTTAACGATTGTACTATGCTGAACAGAAATGGTTTACCACACTTTTATAATTTTATAAGGAAACTTGTCACATTGGTGTTACTGTATCCATATACTGGTATGCGCCGCATAACGACGTTTTGGTCAATGATGAACCGCGTGTGTGACTGGTCCCATAATATTGTAATGTAATATTATATAATACTTACCACTGTGTTACAATTGCCTACAGTATTCAGTACAGTAACATGCTGTACAGGTTTGTAGCCTGGGAGCATTAGGCAGCATGTAGCCTAGGTGTGTAGTAGGCTATACTGTCTAGGTTTGTGTAAGTACATGTTCGCACAACGACGAAATCGCCTAACGACGCATTTCTCAGAACATATCCCCGTCGTTACGCGACGCATTTCTCAGAACATATCCCCGTCGTTACGTGACGCATATCTGTATATCTGCTTTCTTCAGTACTTTTGTTGACAGATTTTCATGAGTTTTAATGTCATGCCTATAACTAATTACCAACCTGACAGCTGCGTAGGCTTGTAACTTTGGAGCGGTGCTTAGCAATACCACTTAATGCACAGTCTGTTTTGTGCAGTACTAGATCACAAAACATATACCTGTCATAAAATATGACTTTTTCATTTTGTATTGAATGTCTAGTTTACATTTTGGTGTTCCATTGGGTCTGGATGTAAAATCTATTACAAAGAGATTTCAAATTTTGAATGAATTTTTTTTTTATGCTAGCATGTATGGAATCATTAAGGGAAGGGGGCTGGCTGAAGTAATGGGAGGATGAAGAAAAGTGCATAATAAGGAGTCCAATGATTTGCAATCCCTGCCGAATGTTAGGTTGATCACGGGAAGGAAATGAAGGAAAATGGGCTGGGTGGAGCATGTGGCACACATTGGAGGGAACAAAAAAGCATAAAGGGTTTTGGTGGTGTTAGCTGAAAGAGGGATACCACCTGGAAGACTCAGGCATAGTTGGAAAGGTAATATTAAACTGGTTCATGCAGGTATAGGGTGGGATGGTGTGAACTGGATTCATCTACCTTAGGATAGTGAGAAGTTGGAGGCTGTTATGAATATGGTAGTGAATTTTCACATTTCCTGGTGTGTGTGTGTAATTTCTTGATTAGGCAGGGAAGTACTAGTTTCTGAAGAAGGACTCTGCTCCATGGAGTTAGCATTAGCTGTATGGGGCATAATCAGTATTCAGTGAAGTTGTAATGTCTGTTGGCTAGGACTACCGGTCTGAATCTATGTAGTGTGAGTCTGTCCTACAGAGCTGCCACCTGATTTTTGGGCAACCTGTAGAATATGTATTTTTGAAGTGCCCTTAAATTTGAGGCACAATGAAACTAATTGTGCAACCACATTAAGGCTGTTACTTGTAGTTGCAATGATAACATTAAAATCACTTTTAAGAAAACAGGTTGAGGGGATGCAAAGTAGATTGTAGTTGTGAGTAGTCAAAAGGCAAATTTCTGAAGTGATAGTACTGAACTTAGGTTCTGTAAGAACATGGAATGTATAGATACCTGAATAACAAAGTGATTTTCATTGATGGCCAACTTGTATTTTTTAATCATCTGGCATTTCTTGATGCAGTACAATGAAAAGTTTGTGTACCAAGTGATAGAAATAGTAACTTTATTAAATTTTCAGTTCCACTTGTAACACAATACAAAAATTTTTATGAACTACGTAGGTTATTTGGAAAGTAAGTACCGTCCATGCATATCTCTCACGCATCCTCGAGTCTGTCACTTTGCGCATGTGCAGTGACTTCCTGTATCAATTGAGAAGCCACAGACACCATTTTGTGAAATTCGTGTTATGTTTATGTTTGTTCCTGTGCGTTAAACATGTTTAAGACAATTGAAGGGGCCGCCGACTGTGAAATACAGTCTGTAATTCGTTTTTTGAACGCTAGGAATGTGCTACCAAG
>Ga0123353_10013126_pt1 | contig 11844 bp, 11 predicted proteins | sample TergutLab28metaG_3_FD_92763 | JGI IMG/M metagenome (GOLD analysis project Ga0123353, IMG submission 92763) | Labiotermes labralis P3 segment gut microbial communities from Petit-Saut dam, French Guiana - Lab288 P3 | ecosystem: Host-associated > Arthropoda: Insects > Digestive system > Gut ... | reverse complement strand
CGGTCATAACTCCGTAACCGTCCAAAATCGGACACATGTTTATATGAACTTTTTTGATCACAAAGGCCTAGGAAATCACCTCCTGCAGTTATGCCCTAAAGTCGTGAAACACCCTGTATAAACATCCTCTTATCTTCAACACCAAATAACTCTTGCACTCTATGTAACCCTAATCAAAAATCCAAGAACAAATGAAGAATACAAATTATTTTGTACTCAGTTTTGGGGTTGGAGTTCATGATATTCACAGCTGCTAAACTGCTATTGGAATTACTGGCATTTCTAAGTACTTTTAAACCTGATAGTGATTCACTTATTGATCATTTTCTTCTAGTGGTCAGAACGTGTGAAAAATCAAGAGGATCAGATAGCAGCTCTCTTCATGAAACAGAGGAAAGCAATGTCTGCCTTCCCTGATGTTCACCTGTCAGATCTCTTGGCAGCTCGTGAGGATCTTGCCATTATTGAGAAGATGAGCAGTGCTTCTGTACGCAAAAATACACAGTCTGCCATTAACAAAGTGATCATTGGACGGGTAAGTGTGTACTCTTCACATCTCAATATATTTCAGAAGGGTGAATAGTAGATGGTGGGTTAATCAGTCCATTTCATTAATTCAGCCTTCAGCTTATGGTGAGGTGGTTGAAAGAGAAGTATAAATTGGACATCATTTGTTTTGTCATTCATAACATAGAATTCATTTGAATAATTACACACATTTGTGATGTGCAAGTAGGGTAGACTTACATGATTAAGTATTTTACAGGTGTTTTATACCAGACTGCTGAAGAGATTGTAGAGTAAGTTCAGACAAGTTTTTATTCTGTTTTGTATTTCTGATGTAGTGGTTAACAATTTATAAACAAGTTCTTCACTTTTATAGGTTCTTCTATGGTGTAGGTTGATTTGGTGACTAACAGACCAAATAACAACCCAGATGAGTGAAGATCTCAATAACACCATGGTGGAAGCCTGTAATCTCATACAGTTTAAACAAAAGTGGATAAAGCTGTTGAGCCAATTCAGATTTTGTAGTTTCATGTTTCACAAAATTAGTGTCTTGGAACTGGAACGCATGACACAAAATATCTCATAATGTATAATACTGTCTGCATTGATTCTTTTGCGTACCTAAAGGTACAAGTAGTGTTGTCCCCTTGCATGCTATTAAGGCATATGTCGAAGTGGATTATTGCTCCACTCATTCTTAACTTTGAGTAATAAATGAGGTTGAGTCATTAGTTTCACAGTTTGGTTTCTATAGCCGAATGGAAAGAGCCCTGGTAGCGATTGAATAGGAAGCTCTTTGGACCCTTGAGCTGGTCTGGATACTTTGTAGAGAGAAATCTCGTCCCTGCTGGGAATAAAACCACAGGTTCAAGGTTGTCCTCATTATGTTGAATACACTATCCTGGTTCTTGTTTATGGCACCCCCAATTGGGCCATGCATTGAATACATACACCATGTCACTTTTTCTCTTTTGTTTGAAAAGTTGTGAGGATTTCTGATGTTTCAGTATGATAATGAATGTTGTTTCTCATCTCATATAGTAACAGGAACATCAGAATCAGAACAAGCCTCAAATGAAATCAGTTGCCTTTCACTGGGCTACACTCTTTTCTCTGTGACAGATGCAGTGATTTTGATTACTTTCAAATGTTTCCATCCTTTAAATCATACTTTATAATGTGCGCATCTTATCGATCATACTTTCTAATTATTATGTACCTTTGTGTCCATGTGGTATACCTTTTAAGATCACTATCTGTCCACCTGAACATATCTGGTATGGGAAAATTTTCACGAGAAATTGTCAAGCCATTTCAGATTTGGTTAAAATTGAACAAACATAATGGATGTTTTGCAGGAAGATGCCTTTCTGTGTGCATCGCCAGCGCACATAGGATTTCTCATTGTCCCAAGTGACATACAGCAGGAAGTTGGTTTCTTTCATACTGTGTTGAAAAGATGCTTGCATTATCCTTTTAACATAGTGCTGTATTAAATGTGAATATGATTCTTTTGTCATGACTTTACACACTGTGTAAATTTCCTCTGGGTCCTGGTTTAACAGTACTATAGACATAATGTATATTTGTTGTTACAATAAGGAAAAGGTTAGTGTCAGTTGTGTAAAAGACTGGAATCACACATACTTGCCTTTCTCAGTGTTGCGCTTGATATCACCTGAAAGTTACTATCCATGAATTGAAAATCTAAGAGGCAGTGATAGAGCGAACATCTTTATTGTGTAATTAAATTTGCATTTCATTTGTAAAAGGTTTCATGTTTAACCTTTAGACGCCTAATGTCAACTATAGTTGACATACCGCACCGCTAACCTCCAAAGTTGCATTTTATATATTTATTCAACAAATATAGGTACCGAATATTTTAAACATGTTATATACTCTCTGTTTTTTTCTCTTCAAAATGCAGTTTGTTTCATAATTCTAACATATTTGGTTCTGTATTAGTCACATTTTATATACAGGTGTGCTAAAATTTAAAAAAATAATAATTCTGGCGCCAAAAGGTTAACCATGTACACAGTTAAATCAATGTATAGAAAAATTCCTTTAATCTGACATCTGATGATTCATAAATCCTGATACTCTGGCACTTGTGTAGTAGTCCCAAGACTGGTGTGTGTATTGATTCTGACTAAGGGTAATTGGATGTTACATTGCTAGCACAAAATTTCTGTCCAAGTACGATAATTTAAGTTTTTATAAGTTGGTATTGTCCCACACCCTGGTGACATTGCAAGCAATGAGCTGGTTACACAACTTGTTTAACATAATCCATAGCATTAACTGTGAATTCTGTTTCCATCGTGTTATGTGCAACACATCTTACTGTTTGTTCAAGCTATTATAATGACTTCATAAGATCCAAAGTTGAGTATAGAAGGTACTGCTGGCAAGCAGAAATGTGTAACTTTGAATCCACAGAAAGTTGAAATAATTAAGAGGTATGAAAGTGGCAAAAATGAAAGAGAGATTATGGATTCATACAGTTTTGGATCGTCAACTGTCTCTGACATGAAGAAACGAAAGGACCAGTTATGATCATTTTTTGGCATCAAGTGAAAGTGTGAAGGACCTTCTCAAGCAATAATAATTGAAAGAGCCTTAATTAGTGCAAGTGGACAAGGTTTTAACAGCATTGCATTCTGAAGCAAAACCCATAACTGGGCCTGTTGATGACTGAAAGAGCTAATTGCTTTTTTGATTAAACAAAAATAATTGACAAGCGAATGGTTCTGTGTTGGTTGGCTGCAAAATTTAAAGAACTGAGGTCATTATAGGTACCATCTGAATATTGGATAATTCGGCACCTGTCAGGTCCCGTGTGAGTCAGATTAATGGAATTTTACTGTATGTATTGAGTTGGTTTATATATTTACACACCCATACACACATGCATACTGATGTAGATGCATTTTATTCCTGTTCATGAGAAATGTGACATCAATAAAAACCTTTTTATCGCTCAAGTTAAGAGGTATGTGGCAGGTATGAAACTTTAATTATGGTGGGCAAGTTGGAAGACATTGTATTCATGGTTTGATAAGAACGGTTTTCTGCCTTTTGATACCAGTCAGAATCCACAACATTACATTGCAGCCACACAAGTAAATGGTAAATGTTTTGTGCCAGTGAAGGATGAACAGTGTGATGTCAAGACAGAGATCTAAGATTAAAGAAACTGTATGTGGTTTTTATTATTGATATTTTATTTTTTTAACATGATTATTTATGGAGGGTTAATAAATTTAAAAAAATTACGTACCTTTCATTTCCAGTTTCCAAAGCCAACCACCATTTTTTAGAAAAAATTATTAACATTCACAAATAGTAGATATTAGCACACATTTCCTAAGTTTTCATAAATACCTGCAAAAATCAGGAAGAACAGGGGAGTTACATAAAGAAATATGGTACTGTTATTCATCTAATAAAAATTTATACTATATGGAACTCTTATATAACTCTTGGTCACCAACCATAAAGGTAAATAAAGAATTCATTTGTTTCTTTGTTTATAGGTCCCAGACAGAGGGGGTCGACCAAGTGAACAGCAGCCTCCACCCCCAGAGATGCCAAGTTGGCAGCAGCAGCGACCTGGAGGTATGTCTGTCATTTTGGTATAAAATCAAATTGTCAAACTTCACAGCATGACTTCCATAAACAGATTTGTTTTAAATTGCGGGCATTCCCCTGTCATAACTCTTCCAAAATATAGTAATGTATAGGGTCATTACTTTTTATTCCCATCATCTCTAGTCACTTCCCTTTGGGTCACTTGTATTATGTGCCAAGTTCATGCGCTGGCTCACCTCTGTACTGATTATCACAGAGGCTGGCAATGCTTCAGTCATCGGCAGTTACCATGCATATTCCTTTACAGTCACATATGTTTTTGTATGATGTATATGTTACGCTCAAAGATCAAAAACGCTCATTCAGCAAAAAAAACGACCACGTGTTGTGGCATTACAGAAACAGTTACAATGCAAAATTGCGTGTTGTGGCTGTTTTTAAACAACCACAACGCATTGTGACATGAGAGAAACAGCCACAACGCTAAATATCTTTTAAATGAACTGTTTATAAGTTTAGTAATTTATTGATAAGCAATACATGTAACGTAGGCCTAATGAAGAACAATGGCGAAGCTCTTTTATATTTGCAGGAGCTGTTAGAATGACACTTCGAACGACATTTGCACTTTTTATCGATGCAGTACCTCTTACAGTGGCAGCTTACAAATCCCTGCTTACTTCCAGACATTATCATTGAGGCTGACCAAAGAGATAGAAGTGAACATGAGGGCACATCATGTTCCTCAATGAAGTTGCTGTCAGCAGTTGTGAATTCATTGCGAGCACACAGCTGCTCAAGTTGGCCTTCCTTCGTGCCCAACAGATAAAGCCCAGAAGAGCTGACATCAACGACGACTGCTAGGACATTTCTGGGGGCTAGACGTCCTCGATCAAGGTCAGGCACCCTGACCACAACGTTTGTCCCAATATCAACCGCTGGAAGTCTTGAGTTGGAGAGAGAAACCATTTTTTTTAAGCTTGTTGTTCCTGACCAGATTTTGCACCTTCTCGCTCAATGTTTATACGATTCTTCCTTACATAGAGGTTGCAAGTGACTTTCAGTCCAAAACCCTCGCTGTCTTCACCGTAACTTCCACAAATAGCATGAACAAACTGGTCACACACTGAACATTTGTGAGCGCCTGATGACTCCTTCTCACAAATCACACAGTAAACTTTTTTGTTGTCTTTCTTCTGTACTGTTTCTTCTGAAATATCATTGGTTTGATTTTCATCTTCATCTTTTCTATCCTGTTGGTTGGCCTCTTGCTTGTCTTCCTTGTTTCGACCATTATTCATTCCTGCATTAAAGAGCTGTTCCAGTTCTTCTTCAGTTTCTATTGAAGAGTACATGTCTTCAGTGAGTGGAGAATCCCCAAGTCCGATCCTCTGCGCCTTTCAAAACAAAGCCTCATAAGGGCTTGTCTTGATGCCTGAATGCAGAGTTCAGTTTTTCTTGCTTTGGATAAACCGTAGTCCTTCAGACCAGGTTTTCGTGTTGTTGTCGGACATCCAAGCAACCAGCATGTCTCGAACATCTTGGTTGGATCTTTCAACTGATCCTTGACTTTGAGAATGTCATTCCTGGCCACATATCAGCCAAGTTTTGTATTAATTTGTTCACAAATTCACGGCCGTTGTCGCTCTGCAGTATGAAAGGGGCACCAAACATACAGAAGATGTCCATTAGCTGATAGGCCACTTCCTCGGTGGTTTGTGGTATTTTCATGAAGTTTGAACTCATTGTGGTCATTTCCTTTAACAGCCACAACACGACTTTCGCATCATGGCATATGTTCACATGCCACAATGCATTGCGGTTGTTTAAAAACAGCCAGAACACAGAATTTCACGTTGTAGCTATTTCTCTAATGCTGCCACAATGCGTTGTGGTCGTTTTTTCCGCTCAATGAGCGTTTCTTTATCTTTGAGCTTAACATATATACTAAATAAAGTCCCTGCAATAAGCATATAATCAGAAATTCACTCAAAATAATCTTGGTGTGCCTTTGCCAAAGGAAACAACAATTTACAATTTTGTGAAAGGTTTCAACAGGTGTCATTAATTAGTAGTATGTAGTAGTGAACCATGTAAGATATAATCGTGTGGAACATGAAATACACCATGCCAATAGCAATTGCTTTTATCGTTTAACTTCTGTGGTCTGACGCAGCAGGTGTCATTTAAATTTACAAGTGTTTGTGAGTCCATAGGGCATACGCCAATGTGACAACACAGTCCTTGTCTTCTAGCAGAGTCTGGAGAATGCTGATAAAAAACAGACAAGGCTCCCAAGATAAAAATGCAAGGAACTAGCAGAAAAAAGTGTATTTTATCTGACATGGGTTCTATTTCAAAGACAGAGCCCTAATTACAGCATAAAAACAACAGGTCTCTTGTCAGGATGAATTGTGACATTTATGTACACAATACCGGGCCAGCTGTAGGCATGAGCAAAGCAAGCATGTGTTTGAGGTGGCACAGTTCCCACAGGCAGCATTTTAGCTATCAATTTTTCCACATAAGCCCATCAAAATAGGAAGAAAAAAAAAAGAAAAAAAAATGCAAAAGATAAAAGGTCACAGTAACTCCCAGTTGTGCAACCATACCATCATGGGCAGAAGCTTGTTTGAGGAAATTACTGTTTTGAGTATTCCATTCTGTTTGAAGTTCTGACAGTAAGGTTTGTGTTTGGGGCAGCAGAAAACATAGCTCCAGTGCTGACACAGTAGGGTAGAATAGGTAGCCAGTATAGCAATTAGTTTATGGAATGGCTTCAATTCCTGGCAGGGCTAGGGGTTTTTCTCCATAACAGTACATTTGAAACAGTCCAGGATAATGTACTTGGTATGGCGACTCACTACAGGCTGGGTGATCCAGGATCAATTCCCAGTAGGGGTGAGATTTTCTGCACCTGTCCAGACAAGCCCTTGGACACACCCAGTCTCCTCTACAGTTGGTAGCAGGTCATTCCCGGAGGTAGAGTGGCTAGGGTGTGTCAACCACCCACCTCCATCTAGTGGCAAGGTTCAAACTCGTAGGGCTATAACTCTACTCCCCTTCAGTGCCTTCATGGCTTGTTATACGGCAAACTTCACCTTCTGTAACCTACTCTGTGCAAGCTAGTTTTTTAAAATTCTCTTATTTTCGTATTGTATTAATAATTTTGTTTCATATTTGAAGGAGGGTTAACATGACATTGTAATAAATAAGGCATGTTTTTTGTGTTACAGGTAGTGGAGGTGGAGGAAGCGGAAGAGGAGGATTTCAAGGTGGTAGAGGAGGTGGGGGTGGAGACAGAGGAGGCAGAGTTCAGGGAGGATGGAATCAAGGGGTTGGTGGCGGTGGTGGTGGTTATCAAGACAGAGGTGGAGATTATCAGAGTAGGGGTGGAGGATATGGAGGTGGTTATAGTGGTGGAAGTGACTACCAGGACAGAGGAGGCAGTTATCAGAGTAGAGGGGGTGGTTATCAGGATAGAAGTGGTGGTTACCAGGGTAGAGGGGGTGGTTATCAGGATAGAGGGGGTGGTAGAGGAAGGGGTGGTGGTCGTGGTAGCAAAGGAAGAGACAATTACCAGTGACAGATTGTTTATTTCTTCCACTACCAGTCTGAAAGTCTGATATGATACATAATGCAGAGCCTTGAAGTTCAATTGACATGTGCTTTTGCAGACTGTTTTGATTTTGAAACCCCAGATTGAATGCACAAAAGTTGTTTTAATATTCCTCATTGTCACAGTTATTCCAAAGTAACCAGCAGAAAAAGACTAAAAATCCTTAACTTGACATAATGATACAAATTTTTGTTAATATGCTTGATAAAAAAAACGTATTTATTTATTAATTGTACCACTTAAAGAGAAAGGGACTTAAAGCCAGAAGTAACATACACAAGGCAAATGCCCTGAAATATACTATTTGAAGTGTTTGTAGTGATATTACATTTTGTAACCTTCAGGCATGGTCATTTTTCTAGTGTGAGGTTACTTTTGTAAAATGCCAAGCAGATCCAGTTAAGATGTTTGAACTGTCACTGCATATGTAATGACAATGTCTACAGAGAAAATGGTATTTACAGCAAAACACTGTCACTCCAAGAGAAATCAAGTTCAGCAAATTTACATGAACTTGTTTCCCAGATACTGATTGCTTAAACTGCGCATTGATTATTGTCAAAATTTGATAAACTCTGTCATGTTTTACTTTTTCATTTACATAAATGGGGCATGTAAAACGGTTTCTTTGTATATGTGTGCCTGTACAATAGTCATACTAACAGCAGCATAAATACTGTTCCCAAGAATAGTTCTTTTGAAGAGGTCTTATGAAATGTACACAGTTCTGTGTTTTTATATTGAAGTTGCTGTAATTGTTCTGGCTCTGAAAATTACATGGTCAAAAAACATAGTGGTGGAAGAATTGTGAAGTATACAAGAAGTGTTGTCCACTTAGTAGATTTAGATTTTTTTATTCACATACGGACATTTAACTCTTTTAACACTCCCTGATATACAGAGCACAGTGGTTTTTTTTATGCCAGTGTCTGATGTACAGCCCAGTAAGGCAGTCACTTTTAAATGTTGTTTATCCCCAGAAGTGAATGGGGTTTAAGTTGCCTGTGGCTTTGAGAGGTTAAGAAAATCAGGAAAAAAATGCAACTGAATGTAGTTTATTCACTTCTGATCTATGCTATTGTAGGTTATTGGAAAAAAAATTAAAGAAAAGCAAAAACTTCCTCAGGTGCTAGTAGAGGTTGGACTACAGAGAGACTAAGCATACAGCATGTCCCAACATGCAAAACAAATATATGAAATAGTTACTGTATCCATAGAAAGTAAAATAAATATATTTGGGAGTGACAGTAAGAAATCAAAACCAGCATCTGACCCTGTCCTGAGCCAGTGGATTCTAAAGAATCCATCCAAGTCCAAGGCCCTTTGTTACATTTTGTAAAATGTTAGTTATTTCTACAGTCATTTGTTAGTTCCTTGTTGAACCATGTTTTGTTGGCTGTTAGCAATTCCTTATCAACATATTTGCAGCTTCCCTCCACATGTGGAAGCTGTCTCATTGACAGTCTGAAGTTACACAATGCCTTGATAACATGGAGCACAGATGATGCAAAAATGGAGAGATGAATGACAGAAACCAGAATATATTGGCTGCAGCAATGTGCATGACCTGTGCTCCCCTGGATACCACAGGTGTAGTATTTAGTAAGTCAATTTCATTGGTATGTCCACATCTGCTAACCCTGAAATACAGGAGGAGCATAGGGAAATACACATTCAGTTAGGCAAAGCATGTCTGTCCAGGGATGCCTTTTCTTAACCAGCACTGGAGTGCGATATGTTCACCTAGTGTTGTGTGCTGTATAGAACAGGCAGTCAATGCGAGTGAGAAATGTTATGCAGTACTTTGTATGTACATATCATACAACAGGAATTGCCAAAATTGTTGTAAAAGATATGCCACATTAACAAGTGCAGAAGCAAAATCAGAAGACCAGTATACAGGGTAGCAGAAACATTTTGAATTACATTTAATGTTTGTCCAAAAAAAAAAATATATACACACACACAAAACTGTTATTGTACTTGGATGAGGCATGGCTTACATTACATATGTAGCATCCCACTGATCTTTTCACTCAGCACATCAGGTGTTGTGAGAGCTTTGTCACATACAAACCCTAAATATGTCAGGAATTTGGAGTCTGTTTTTCCCATGAAATTCAACTTACCTTATTTTATATAACAGTCTTGAAGTGCTGACCTTAACTTCCAAGCAGGCCTTGCACCTACAGGAAGTGTTTCTTGACACAGAACAAGGCCCTTGTCTTGAAATACCTGTAGCAATGATTTCTCATCAAGAACTATTCTTCATTTTATGCAGGGGGAGTTGATTTTCCTATATTTTATTCAGTTAATTCCCTGGATAATAAATTAACATTATCAGAATTTGTTTCTTTGAAAAACATGGTCGTATAATTTTGTATGCACTGGCTGCATACAAGTCTCCAACTTTTTCATGTAAAGGACCTAAATGAACTGCATGGGGATGATTTCTGTAACACCAGTATCTATTATATTGGCTGCTTGTGTTCATTCTTACTGTAAAGCATGCCTCATCCAAAAAAAAATAAAGATTTTCTCCAGCATTGAATCTGTCATTGAACATTTTTCCACTGTTTTATATACTGTTCTTTACTGCTGTTGTGGGGTACTTTTTATTAACCTTTGAAAAGATGTTGCAAATGAACACACTTTGTTCAACAGAAAAGATTTTTCACTTGCACTGGACATCTATTCTCTGTGATACAACACGTGACTGGGCGACTCTCATGTTCTAGTGCTGATAAACAAATCAACTCCCAGAAGACTCATGTTATTAAACTGAGCGTTTATTTTCCTTTGTTCAGGGTAACATTTAGTGGAATGCTATGTAGGAACATAAAACAGCCAACACAAGAGATATTGATGCTATGACAATATCCATGCTTTTCATGGAGGTTCCTTTGTAACGGCATGGAGCAGAGGTGGTCTTCTTCCATGAGCATGCCACTTGTTCCTATTGTGAGCCACAGCTATCCAATCTACATCCTCTCATTTTTATTTTTGGAAGATCCATTTTAATATTGTTCTCCCATCCATGTGCAGGTCTTCCAAGTGGTGTCTTTCCCTCAGATTTTCCCACTAAAACCCTGTATGCACCTCTCCTGTCCTCTGTATGTGGTCTGATCAAAACGTATCTGACCAAGGGCCAGGAAAAAGCAAAACTATGATGTTGCAGTCCTAATCGCCTTCAAAGCAACCCCCTTCAGACACAGCACATTTGTTTCAGTGGTCCTTCCATTGTCCAAAGTACTTTTGGAACTGACTCTTTGGAACAGCCAACTTCTGCATTGAGTGTTTCATTTTATCTCCTCTATGTCTTGAAACTTATTCCACTTCAACAGCATTTTCACCTTTGGGAATAGAAAAAAGTCACATGGGGCAATGTCCAGTGAACATGGGGGCTGTGGCACTTGTGGAATTTAATGTTTAGCCAAGAAGTTGTGGGCAAGTTGGGATGAGAGGGCGGGGGCATTGTGATGGTGCATCCGCCAGTCACTTCGCTTTCATGATGCATGTTGTTAGTGCCGCACCACATAACTCGGCCAACAGAGAGCTCTGACACAGTATTCCTTGTTGAAAGTTTGACTATCTGGTGTGTAATCATAGTGAACGACGCCTCTATGATCGAACGAAACAGTCGACATCACTTTCACCTTGCTCCAAACTTGGTGTTCCTTTTCTTGGCCTCAGAGATCCTAGAGTCTTCCATTGAGGTGACTGGGCTTTTGTTTCCGGATCATACCCATAGCCCCAAGATTCATCACCAGTATTATTGTCTTCATGAAGTTTGCATCCTGATCAGCACACTGCAGCAAATCTGTCAACTTTAAGGTGTGTTTCTGCTTGACTGTCAACCCTTATGGAACAAATTTTGCTGAGACGTGTTTCATGTCCATATCTTCTTTCAGAATGGACTGTACCAATCCAAATAAAAGCCCCAACTCATCAGAGAGCTTTCTAATTGTTATTCTCTGGCTAACCAGTATGGCAGAATGCAATGTCAATCATCAGTTGGTTCCTGCTTGTGGGGGGGGGGGGGGCCCCCCCTCTGCCCTTTCTTCCCTTGGGGGGGTTTGGTCCCCCTTTTTTACCACCCCAAACCCTTTTTTGCATCT
>Ga0123353_10013125_pt1 | contig 11845 bp, 9 predicted proteins | sample TergutLab28metaG_3_FD_92763 | JGI IMG/M metagenome (GOLD analysis project Ga0123353, IMG submission 92763) | Labiotermes labralis P3 segment gut microbial communities from Petit-Saut dam, French Guiana - Lab288 P3 | ecosystem: Host-associated > Arthropoda: Insects > Digestive system > Gut ... | reverse complement strand
CCTCGCGGGAGAGACGGGTGTATACGGCGATATTCCAGAGCATATTTGCAGTGTTGATTGTGCTTGATTTTGGCGGTCTGCCGATTTGCGCCGTGTCCAGCACCTGCCTTTTTGTGCGCCCCATAGCATGCCCCTCTCATCCCTCACCTTAGCAATTTCTCGTAACAAAAGCTGGCCGACGACCGGTGCAGCAGGAATATTCCCGCGGCGACGCAAACTACGCCGACGCCCAGCAGCAGCCACACGCTGACCGCCATGAGTCCGGTGAACTGCCCGACGGCCAGGAGTATAACTGGCAGGATCAAAAAGACGCTGCGCTGCTGGGATTCCTCCATTGTTTTTGCTTTCGCCGAGCCGCGCACGATGAGCGTGATGGCCACCAGCGCAACGGCGGGGGACACAAGCAGCAAGCAGCAACAGCACAAGCCAGTTCAGGCCCGGCAGCATCAGGCCGCCGGTGACGAACCAGAGTTCCGTTTGGACGACTAACGTCATGGCGGCGAAAGAGAGCAGCGAAACGAACTGGCTCAGCGCGAAGGAGGCCAGTATTTTCGAATAGAAAATTTCCCGCAAGCTCAAGGGACAATACAGCAGGGTTTCCAGGGTGCGTTTCTCTTTCTCTCCCACAAACGAGCTTGCCGCCACGACGGTTGCCGCCATAATAGGGATCAGCAAAAAGAACACCGGCACGATGTTGTTCAGCATCAGGCGGATGATGGAATCCCGCAGATCGGGGCCTAGCAGGCCTTCGGGCAGAAGGGCCGCCAGATCCTGCAGATCGCCGGATTCCATCGGCGTGAAGGCCGCTATTGCCACGAAAATGGACGGAAGAACCACCGCCATCATCAGCGGAACGATCAGCAGCGCCAGGAAAAGGTTCTTGTTTGCCGTCACGGCGCGGATGTCCTTTTTGATCAGTGCCATCTGCATGGAGTTGATCATGATCGTATCTCCTTTCGGGCAGGGATTTCTTTTTCGAGAAAAATATGCAACACTTTTGCGAAGTAATACATTCGCCTTTCCAATAGCCAGCCGTCGGCCGACATGGCTTCGATCCCTTCGCCGCACATCGAAACAATGGTCTCAAGCCAAAGGCAGTCGACATAAGCCATAAACAGTTCTTTCAGATCGTCGAGGACCGCAAACGCACTCTTCAATTCCTCATATGATCCATAGGCAAGCCATTCCCGGAGATATGCGTCCAAAAGGATTTCCTGCGCCGGAATGCCGGAGGGAAGGTTTTTTTTGATAATATTCAAAAATTGCGACGCCTCAATAAATGGATGCGACACAGCCCCCCAGGCCCAATCATAGAACATATAGTTACCGTCCACGACTCTGATATTGCCCGGCCTGACGTCTCCGTGCTGGATGGTATCGGGGATCGGCAAGTTCATAATTGGCTTTAGCATAGCAGTTGCGGACGCAATGTTGCGCGCAAGCTTCGTCAAGTCGCTTTGCGTGATTTCGTGCTGCGTTCCCTGTAATATTTCAAATGCCTTTTGTGAAAATGCGCTCAGGTTTTCCAAAATTGCATCGAGGCTGTGATTGTAGCTGCATTGAAGCGGCAGGTGCTTAGTGGAAGCCATTTGCACTTCAGAAAGCGCCAGAAGCACATCTGTAAATACTTCAATACTTGACTGCGAAGGCAAATTGCATCCGCCCATGTCTTCCATCAAAATGACGTTCATGCCGCAATCGTGGGCGACCCAAACAGGCAAATTCGCCATCTCCATCTTTTTCAATTCCCGGGTGAAAGGAAGCTCCGTGATAAATACTTTACCCGGTATCTTCATATAGAGATTCCCGGCATCGGTCGGCACACAAAAAACAGTCGATACATAGGCGTTTTTCACTTGCGTTATTTCATCGATGATTTGAATGCCTTTTTCTTCGCACACGCGATACAGCCAAGCCAGATAAGCCGAAAATCCGCTTGCGTTCACCCAAGGCATGTTCGCGCTCGTGTTATAATAGAGGCTTACGCTGCGCGCAATATCCCGAAGCTCGCCGCTTTCCTGCGAGCTAATATATTCATCGAACGCAGTCCAGTCATATTCATTCGCGGGCAAAGCATCAGCACTCGTTTGCTCCATGATAAAAACAGCGTAGCTCTGTGTGTTGAACGAATATCTTCTGAAGACGGGAATCCCGGTTCGTTCGCGGAAGAAGTCATTGTGTGTCTGCGGCTCGTCGAACCCCACGTTTTCCCCAACAAGTTCATCGTAGGCGGGAAGGCGAAATTCATTGCCAACCTGTTTCGCCAGAACCTTCTGATTATTTCTATTCGGCAAAACGAACAGCAATTTCAACATACTCATTGCCGTCCCCCGCGCCTGCGTTCCAGCAGCGCGAAGTAAATTTCCTCCAGCGTGGGTTCCTGGGCGGACACATGGTACACATTGCCGCCGCCGCTGACGATTTCCCTCACAATGCCGGGGATTTCTTCCTCCGAGCCCACATGAATCTCCTGCATGCCGGCTGATGTTCGAATGCTGAGCGTCATGCCGGGGGATACGTCCGTGCGCAGTTCTTTGAGGGTCCCGTTGGCTAGAAGCAGCCCGTGATCGACCAGACCGTAGCACGTGCACAATTCCTGCGCGTACCGCAGCTGGTGGGTGCACAAAAAGATCGTCGCGCCCTCCCGCGCCAGTTGCGCGATCATTTCATTGACGTCCTTGGCGCTCTCCGGGTCCAGGCCGGAGGTGGGCTCGTCCAGAAATAAAATTTGCGGCTCATGGAGCATAGCCCGGGCCAGAGAAAGACGCTGCCGCATCCCGGTGGAGTAGGCGCCCAGCTTCTTATCCACGGCGTCGGTCAGATGCAGCCGTTCCAGCAGGGACGCCGCCCGCTGCCGCGCCGTAGCCGCCTCAAGGCCGAACAGCGCGCCGAAAAAAAGCAGGTTTTGCATGCCTGTCATGTTGTCGTACATCTGGGCGTGCTCTGTCAGGACCCCCGCCACAGCATGCACGCGTTCCGGTTTATCCGCCGGGTCCATGCCGAACACGCTGCAGGCGCCTTCCGTGGGGGTCAGCATTCCGGCCAGGAGCTTCACCGCGGTGGTTTTCCCGGCGCCGTTCGGCCCCAAAAAGCCGAAAATCTCCCCTGCGGCCAGGGAAAAGCTGACGCTGTCCAGAGCCCTGACCCCCGGCGTATATTCCTTTGTCAGGTTGTGCGCGGTGACTGCTTGCATGGTGGACCTCCTCAATTCATGGTCACTGATGTGTTATTCAACGCGGATCCTTATAGAGGAAATCGGAGATGCCTTTATTATACACGAGAACCCAATGGGTGTCCAGCTAATTTTTCAATATCGATTTACTTTGTTGCGCAATTATTTCTGCCCCAGTGGGTCCGGTCGGCCCAGTTTCGCCAACACCAGTTGGTCCGGCTTCTCCCGTTGGCCCTGTGTTACCCTTAATGCCGGTCGGGCCTGTAACGCCGGGTTCACCTTCCGGGCCCTGTACGCCTTGAGGCCCTTCTGGCCCTTCAGCTCCTTCGACCCCCTCCGGCCCGGTGCTGCCTGTCGGCCCAGTCGGGCCTGTTTCACCAACGCCGGTCGGTCCGGTTTCTCCAGTGGGCCCGGTGACTCCCGTTACGCCAGTAGCGCCACTCGGGCCTGTAGCGCCGGGTTCGCCTTCCGGGCCCTCGATTCCTTCGGCCCCTTCCGGCCCGGTGTTGCCGGTTGGCCCAGTTGGCCCCGCCGGCCCCGCCGGCCCCCGAGAACCGCTGCAGCCGCAACAGCCGCAACCGCAGTTCACGCAATGGAAACCAAAATTGCCGCGCGGGGCTTCGCTCCGGCAGACGGAACTGTCATTCCACTGTTTCATTGTCTATCCTCCAGTTCAGGCTCGGTGGACGCGGATGGATATATAATATGTACACTTTATGATATGTAAATAGCCTGTGTTTGGATACAGGGATAAAAAGAGACGGGCCTCTTGCATTTCGCCCGTCCTTTTGGTAAAATAGGTCGGGGGAGGTGGAGCAAGGTGATCACAGCGCCACGTCCAGCGCCATCATCACCGCGAAGCCCAGCAGAACCCCGAAGGCCGCGAGGGTCTTGTTCTCCCTGAATGATTCCGGGATCAGCTCCGAACACACCACGGCGACCATGGCCCCGGCGGAAAAGGACAGCGCCAGCGGCAGCGCGCCGCGTGCCTTGATGGCGAACAGCGCCCCGAGCACCCCCGCGATCGGTTCAACCAAACCCGAGGCCTGCCCGAGCATAAAGCTTTTCAGGCGCGACGCGCCGTCCCTGTGCAGCGGCACGGAGACGCAGGCCCCCTCCGGAAAGTTCTGCAAGCCTATGCCCAGCGCCAGCATCATCGCCCCGGGAACGCTCGCGTTCTCCAAGTCCAGGGCCGCTGCGCCGAAGGCCACGCCCACAGCCAGCCCCTCGGGGATGTTGTGCAGCGTCACCGCGCAGGTGAGCAGTATGGAGCGGCGTAACGCGCCGCGGTCAGCGCGTAGTAAGGCGCCGCTGCCGGCGCGCAGCAGCCGATTTAGCGCCGCGTCGCCGCCGATGACGAAAACCCCGCCCAGCAGAAAGCCCAGGGTCGGCACGCGCCAAGCGTTGCCGCCCAGGGCCTCGGTGAGCGCGATGGCCGGCTCCAGCAGCGACCAGAAGCAGGCCGCCACCATCACCCCGGCGGCGAAACCCATCATTAGGTCCAGGGCTTTCCGGTGTTCCGGCCGGAAAAAGAACACCATGCCCGCTCCCAGCGCCGTGACGAACCAGGTGAACAGGGTGGCCAGCAGGCCCTGCGTCACCGGGCCCAGTGTCAAAAACCATGCCATGCATCGCTTCTCCCGCATTAAGAACTTTTTTAATGTATCCTATGACGGGAGCGTTATTCTTGTTAATGTATTAAGGAGGCCGCGCCATGCCCATTGCGCTGCAAAGGCACCTCAATCGTGTCAGCAAATTCTACCCGGGGAACAGCCCCGGCATCCCCTCGGCACTGTTCGGCAAAGCCGCGCGGCAGCGCGTTTGCGTGCCTGAGCTGCCCAACATGCCCCTGCCTTCGAAGAAAGCCGACTACACCTGCCGGACCGCCACCCGGGACGGCGTCGTGTGGTTCGGCGCGAAAACCGGCCTGACCCGCTGGGCCCCCCATGCCCCATGCAAGAGCGATCGCGTCATGTTTTTCAGCGCCGCGCGCGATCTGCCCTCCAACGAGGTCCTTGCCCTGCTGCCGGCCGAGCCGGAGGACGAGAGCGTCTACGAGGCCCTGTGGGTGCGTACAACAGGGGGGATTTGCCTCATCACCATGCAATGGATGACCTGCGAAGAAAAAGCCAATCGCTTGTTACAGGAGAATCTCGACGTCGTGGACCGCCGGGGCATGTTCACCCAGCGCGCGCTCACCCGCCCCCGCGACCCCTCCAGCAAGGTGTCCTATAATTCCAGCGACAACGACGGCTGCTTCGGCTGCGCCTTTGCCATGGCCGAGCTGCTGCACTACGCCGTGCTGCGCCGCGCGCTCGGCCCGGATCATCCGGAAACCAGGCGTGTCAAAGCAGTCGCCACCCGCGCCTCCGAGGCCATGCTCCTTCTGACCTACATCCCCGGGCGGGGCGACGGCTTTGTGGCCCGCACCTATCTCGCCCCCCACGAGCCCGTGCCCGACGACGGCTTTTACTTCGAAAAACTTGGCGACGGCACCGCCCGGGTGCTCCCCACAACCCCGGCCCTCAATCGCGGCGTGGCGGGCATGATTATCGATGCAAGCGTCCCCGTGCCCGAACGCCTGGCACGGCTGTACAAAGACGAGGGCCATGAAGATGCCGGGCTGGTCTACAAGGGAGACACCAGCTCCGACGAAACCACCCTGCACTTCGCGCATTTTTATTATCTGCACCTGACCCTCGCCAAGGACGACCCCGAGCTCGCCGCGCTGAACGTGCAGGCCTGCAAGAACGTCATGGAGCACATTCTCAAGCACGGTTATCAGATGCACGATGCCTTCGGCGGCCCCACCCTCTGGGCCAAGTGGGACGAGGGCTATTTCAGCGAAGGCCTGGGCTGGATTGACGCCTGCCTCAACGCCACGGAGCTGCTCATGTATCTGCGGGTGACCATGGAGGTCACCGACGAGCGTGAGCCCTGGCAGGCCGCCTATGACGAGCTGCTGGCCAAGGGCTATGCCGAACTCGGCCCGAAGCACGCCGAGCGCTTCGAGGTCATGGCGCGCCGGGAGGGCATGGACCTGCCCGAGTCCATCATGTTTGGCGACCATATGCTGGCAACGGCAGCGTTCTGGCCGCTGATTTTACTCGAGCCGGATGAAAAGCTGCGCAAAATTTATCGGGACGGCTACAAGTCCTGGCGGGGCACCATTGCCCGGGACCACAACCCGGGTTATGACATCCCCTTCCTGCTTGCCTGTCCCGATGAAAATATTGACCTGGCTCTGTTGGAGCGCTGGTTCTACCGCAGCCCCGCAAGCCGCCTGGCCGCACCGGTGAGCCTGGAAACCCGCGCCGATATGCCCGTGCGCATGTATCTCAACGATTTCAAGGAGACCGGCTGGCGCCTGCCGGACGACGAGCGCTTCATCGCGAAATACAATCGAAGTCCGTGGATGTATAACACCTGGGGCAGCGACCGCATGATAGACAGCTGCTACCCCTACACGTTCGCGTATTGGCTGGGGAGGTATTATGGGGTGCTAGCGTAGAGACGCACGGCAGTGCGTCTCCGCCGCAACCTCACGGCAGTGCGTCTCCGCCGCAATCCCGCCTCCGCGCACCCGCAGCTCCGCATCCCCTTCCCCCGGCCGCACATACACAATCGCCTGTCCCATGTAAGTTTCACGCTTATGTGAGTAATACGGCGTCAGGTCGTCCGGCCTGCCGTTGTCTATCCCCATGATCTCCCCGCCGCCCACCAGTTCATACAGCAATTCGATGTCCCGCGATGTGATCAACAGCCCGTCACTATCGCGCAGCGAAACTTCAATTTGCATAATCTCATCGGCCTCAACATCCAGGCGAATTTCGGCCAGATTACCGGGTAAGCATGCATTTTCTTCAATAGGCTCGCCCGTCCACATGGCCTTGCGCTGCCAATACCGGGGCTTCTCGAAGCCCGCCGTGGTGAGCAGCCCCGCGGGCGAGAGGCGGATGGGCCACCCGTGGGCCTCGCCCAGGTAGTCTATTCCCGTCCACAGAAATTGCCCGCAGATGTCCGGATGATCTTTGACGGCCAGCCACTGCTCCTCACCGTGGCCGTTCTCGCTGCCGTAGATTATGTGCGCCGGGTAGTCGATCCGGTCCTGCGGGTAGAGATGTTCTTTATAATTGTACCCAACCACGTCGAGAACCTGGGCGTAGCCAATCAAATTCGATAGCTCCGGGAAGGCCAGCGCGGACGTCACCGGGCGGGTTGCGTCGTGCTGTTTCACGATCGTAACGAGATTTTGCGCGATGGTCGCCAGCCTCTGCGCGTTGGGCTTGTTTGGGTTATAAATACGCTCCTGGGCGGGCTTGTTGGCATCGTTGTTGCCGGTCATGGTCTCGAACAGCGGGTGGCAGTAGGGGTCGTTGGGGTAGTCGATCTCGTTGCCTATGCTCCACAGAATCACACTGGGGTGGTTGCGGTCCCGCCGCACCATGCCGGCGAGATCCCGCTCGTACCACTCGGGGAAGGCGTCGGCGTAGCCGAAATGCTTGGGCGGATACACGTTGTGCCCCTGCCACCACTTGTTCTTGAAGCCCTCCCACTCGTCGAAGGCCTCGTCCATCACCAGGAAGCCCATCTCGTCGCAGAGGTCAAGCAGGTGGGTATCCGGCGGGTTGTGGGCGGTGCGTATGGCGTTGCAGCCCGCGGCCTTGAGTTTGCGCAGCCTGCGCCGCCAGACGCATTTGGGCACAGCGGCCCCCAGCGCCCCCGCGTCGTGGTGCAGGCACACGCCCTTGAGCTTCATGTTTACGCCATTGAGGGTGAAGCCGTTATCCGCGTCAAAGTTAAAAGTTCGAATGCCGAAGGGAATCTCCAGCAGGTCTTTATCTCCGCCCGCGCGGCAAACAAGCGTATACAGGGCAGGGGAGTCCGGCGACCACAGCTTTGGACGAGCAATTTTCATTGTTATGCTGCCGGTCTTGCCGGAGCCTGCAACTGACACACCGCCCAGCTCGAACGAAACGCCGCTCTCTTCTGAAAGTTCCCATTCGATGCGCAGCAGGGCCTCGTTCTCGTCGGCAGACACAGTTGAAACAAACACCCCGTCCGGCATGAAATGCACTTTATCTGTCACGGTGAGCGTCACATCCCGGTAGATCCCGCTGCCGGTGAACCAGCGCGAATCGGCCAGATCGGTGTGCTCCACCCGCACGGCGATCACGTTCTCCCCCGGCTGCGCGAATGCCGAGATATCGTGCGTAAACGTGGCGTAGCCGAATGGCCGCATGCCCAGGTAGTTCGTGTTGCACCACACCCGGGCATTTTTATACACCCCGCCGAAGGTGACCCGCACAACCTGATCTTCGATGCCCTCCGGCAACTCGAAGCGCAGGCGGTACCAGCCAACGCCGCCGCACACGTAGCCCGTGCCGCTGGAATGCTCCTCGCTGAAGGGTTGCTCTATTGACCAGTCGTGGGGCAGCGTGACATCCCGCCAGTCGCTGTCGTCATAGCCCTTATACCAGGCGTATTCTTCGTCGCCCAGGTTGAATTTCCAGCCTTTGTTAATGGTTGTTGTACGGTTCATCGATTCCCCTTTGCTCGTTTGAGAATATCGTTCTTTCGCAGCTCCGTCATTTTTTTCACACATTCCAGCGCCTCGGCGCCCGGGTTATCAAAGCGGAATATCGAGGCGCAGACAGGCTCGAATTCTTTCCCGAATATGGTTCTGCGCCCTGCCGGGTTGCTCTCACTGCCGCAGTGCCCGAAGTCCACGTGCCTCCAGGCGATTTCCTTCGTGTGGTCGTCTATCGGCGCGTCCTCGTACCAGTTGGTAGCGCATTCGCTGTCATCCGACCAGATGACCCAGCCCTCGGGCTCGGTTTTGTCCTGCGCGGGTGAGCCGTTGAGCAAAACGAAGCTCACGTATTCACCTTGAACCTTGACCGCCCAATAACACTTGTCTTTCCAGTAGTTGTCCTTGAAACGCACGGGCGGCATGTCGTTCGCTCGCAGATACGCGGCGAATTCCAGTGCATATTTTTGCGCTTCTCCGGTGAGGAGTTTGCGGATGTAGCGCTCCATTTTATGGGATAGCATCAGAATTGCCCCCTCCGTTGCGAAGCGCCAACAAACGCTCCATCGCTTTTTCGTTGCCCTCGTGCCAGCCCGCCCACTGTTTGTAATATTTGCATGGAAACTTCCTGCACTGCCCGCAATGGCTTATCTTCTTTTTGTTGCAGCACACGCGAAAGTCAATTTTGTTGCAGCCGCACTTGAAGAAGCAGTCGTCCGTAACATTCCAGCAGCCCTTGCACAGGGGCACTTTTGTCATCACCGCCTCGGCGCCTTCGTTTTCCCCTATCCATCCCTGGCCTCTGTACCACTCAACCAAAGACTCCGCCGCGTTTATGTCATGTTCCATAGTGACTTTGTACGAAGCGCATTGGCTGCAATCGATGCCGCAAGCGGCCATTCTCAATTCTTCCATAAGTGTTCCTCCGTAACATTATTTTGGATGTTGCTGCCTCCGAAAACATACAGCCGCTCCGCGGAACGGCTACAACTTTTCGGCGAAATGTGAGCTTTCGCAATACTTGGGAGCCGCCAATAACTGCTCCTGCGATATCAGCGTCATATTTGCATTTTTAGAAAGACTCCTACAATCATTCAGTGAATCTTCCTATTGGAGCTTCTTCAATTCTTTTTCCTCAATACCTGAACTGGTCACACACCGTCGCGGCCTCCAACGTACCGTTGCCCTTTGCGTTGATGAAGAGCACCCTGCCATTGGCAACGTTGATAAGCACATTGTAATCCTGCCGCAGCGTGACGACCTGCATTGTAACAGGGTCGTAAACCAGCACCGATTTGCAGTCATGGTATCTGAGGCTGAACTCAAGTTTCGTGGTAATGAAGAACCGCGCCCTATGGATCAATTCGTCCACGCCCGCCTTGCTCAAAGGGTTGAACATCCCGCCCGTGCGGCTGGGCGAGGTCGTGGCGCCATGCGCCGCCGGTTCGGGGTTATCCTCCGGCTTCATCACAAGGGTCAGTTCGATATTTCCATTGGGGAGCTGCCTGGCCGTTGCCCCGCTGAACGCGCCGGAATCCTTCACCATGCAGCCCAGGGGCGTGTTCGTCACCGGCAGCTGGCCATACATGTCGGAGGTGCCCAGTGTGTATACCTCCTGCTGCATGCCCTTCTCTTTCGTGGTCATGAGGTTGTCGTTGAGCCAGTCGAGAACCCCCGGGGTATTGATGACGTCAAGCTCGAAATTCATTTTGTCTTTGTTCAGGATCTGGTAATCCAGCTTGCGCATGTGCTTGGCTTCCTTCTTGGCCTTGTTCATCGCCTCGGTGTAGGCCGCCAGCACCTCGGCGGGTGTGGTGGGAACAGCAGCGGCCTCGGTGGCTGCGTCAATATCGGCGGTCGAACCCTCTTCATCCGCCGGTGTTGTGGGTTCAGCGTCGTCGTCGGGCGCAGCGGTGATTTCCGCCATCGTCGTCAGATCTGCGTAGGCTTCGGTCTCCCGCGCATTGATGGGCTCGGTGTCCTTCCCGCCGCAGGCCGCCAGGGACAGCAGCAGGGCCGCCGCCAGCAGCAGCGCTACGGCCCCTATGGCCTTTTGAGTCGTGGCCAGGTGCAGATGGTTGCGTTTCATGTTGATGCTCCTCCCATTATGATCTCATACAGTTCCCTGTTGGTTTTTTTATAGTCCGCCGGGCGCGCAAGGCCGCTCGCGGCGCTGAAGGTCCGCAGTTCCTCCACTGGCCGCGGGATGTAGTCATCCTGCGTATAAAGCATCTCCGGCAAATCCCAGTGCCTGCACAAGAAATCCAATGCCCTTTGCCGTTTGACCAGGTTGTAATCGTGTGCGCCGTGGGCGTCATGAAAATTCTCCACTCGTTCTTGTGCGCCATACAGCGAATACACGTGCCGCAGGTAGGGATACTCGTCCACGGGATTTCTGCGTGTCCAATCGTCACCGTCCGAGATCACCAGCAGCGGCTTCGGCGCGAAGCAGGCGATGCGCTCGGCGATGTTGCTCTTGCATTTTCTTGTGCGCAGCGCGTTGACGCCGTTTTCGCACTTGCAGTCCCCATTGAAATACGCCGAAACCATCACCACGGGGATGGACGCCGTCACCCGGTCGTCCAGCAGGGAGAGATAGATGGCCTGCGTCCCCCCGCCCGATGCACCGGTGGCCGCTATGTATCTTTCGTCAACTCGATAAGAGCTCTCCGCGGTGAATCGCTCCGAGAGCAAATAGCTGAGCAGTTTTATGCTGTTCCAGGTCTGGATGACAGTGTTCAATTTGTTCTCGTGCTTCAAGATAGCATTCTTCGCGTCAATCCTGTCGTCGCCGTGGCCTATCATGTCCCACGCCGCCACCAGTAAGCCCCGTTTGGCGAAGGCCGCGCCGAGGTATTGGCTGTCTTCGAAGAAGCGGTCGCGGTTGTCCCAGCTACGGTTGAAGTGCCCGTGGGCGAACAAAATCAATGGCATGGGCTTCTGATTTATTGTGGGGTCGGCGCTCACATATATGTTGCCGCAGAGATAATACCCCGGTATGGTTTCGACATAGAATCGCTCTATGATAACCCCGGCCTCTTCGGCATGTATCTTCGGCGCGAATGCCGTCTTGCCCTCCGGAACTTGCTTTGCTTTTTCGAGGTCGAACTTAAACACGTCCAAGGTGTGATCGAACAGGAATT
>Ga0123353_10013121_pt1 | contig 11847 bp, 8 predicted proteins | sample TergutLab28metaG_3_FD_92763 | JGI IMG/M metagenome (GOLD analysis project Ga0123353, IMG submission 92763) | Labiotermes labralis P3 segment gut microbial communities from Petit-Saut dam, French Guiana - Lab288 P3 | ecosystem: Host-associated > Arthropoda: Insects > Digestive system > Gut ... | reverse complement strand
GGGGAAAAAAGATTTTTATGCTGTCACTGTTACAAAAAAACATAGTGTTTCTAAAAATAGTCTAATAGTTGCGATATTAAAAATATTTGATGATTTTGATGTCGATGTTGAACATATTCCTACTAGTATTGATAGTTTTTCCTTTGTAGCGAGTAGACAAGAATTAGTTAATAATTTATATGATATTCAAACTGAAATATTAAAGATTCAGGGAGTTAAAGAAATTAAGATAGATGAAAATATTTCTTTAGTAGCAGTGGTTGGTAGAAATATGGCTTTAAAACCTGGTATTAGTGGTCATATATTTGCATCACTAGGACATAACAATATAAATATTAAAATGATATCTCAAGGCCCCCAAGAATTAAATATTATTGTTGGGGTTGATAATAAAGATTTTGAAAAAACAATTAATACTATTTACGACAATATTATAAATAAATGAGAGGTCTTTTTAAATATTTGAAGGAATATAAAAAACATACGATAATAGGTTCTTTATTAAAATTATTAGAAGCTGTTTTTGAAGTTTTAATCCCCTTTATAATGGCTAAGATGATAAATCTTAGTCTTTTTACTGATGGTGATTATAGATTAGTATTTATATATGGAATTGTAATTATTATACTTGTTATATGTGGTTATGTTTGTGCTTTAATCTGCCAAAGAATGGCTAGTATAGTTTCTGCAGGATTTGGTAAAAATATTAGATTAGATATGTATTCACATATAGAAAAACTAAAACTAATTGATGTAGAAAAATATTCAAGTACTTCATTATCAACTAGGATTGGAATTGATGTGACTAATTGTGAGAAAGCTATTGCTTATGCAATAAGATTATTATCTAGAGTACCCTTTTTAATATTAGGTGCTATTGTTATGTCTTTAATAATAAATATATACTTTGGATTAGTTTTTATTGGAATAGCTATAATATTAATATTTGGAATAAGTGTTATAGTGAGAAAATCTATAAAGGGTTATACTGAAAGTCAATCTAAATTTGATGATATTAGTAAGATAGTACTAGAAAATATTGATGGAGTTAAGAGTGTTAGATCATATTTAATGGAAGAAGAAGAAATCATTAGTTATGAGAAAGAAGTTAGTTTGTATAACAGTAGATTAAAAAAAGCTACTTTCTTAACCCAAGTTATAAACCCTTTTACTTATCTAATAATAAATGTTGCGGTGATTGTAGTTTTATATATGAGTGGAGTGTTTATTCTTAGTAATAAAATGTTAGTTGGTGATGTTTCTGCTTTAGTTAATTATATGAATATGATTTTACTTGCTTTACTAGTTATGGCGATGTTGATAGTTGTTTATACTAAAGCTTTTACTTCTGCAAAAAGGATTAATGAAATATTAAATATTAAAGTTGATGAAGAGACAACTAATACTATAATTAAAGATAATTTGAAAATTGAATTTAAGAACTTATCTTTTGGTTATAGTAGTAATTTAGTTTTAAATAATATTAATTTAGTAATAAATCCAAATGAACATATTGGTATAATAGGCCCAACTTCATCAGGAAAAAGTAGTTTAGTAAATTTATTGATTAAATTATATGAAATTAATAATGAAGGTATATATATAAATGGAAATGATATTAATTATTATGTAGCTAGTGATTTGAGAAAAAATATTAGTTTAATTAGTCAAGAAGCATATTTACTTGATGGTAGTATATTAGATCATTTTAAGTTAAGAGATAGTTTAGTTAGTTTAGATGAAGTTAAAAGAATTATTAAAATAGCTAAATGTGAAAAGATTGTTTCTGATAAAAGTTTAGATTATATTATTAATAATACTAAACTAGCCTTTTCCTTAGGTGAAATCCAAAGATTGTGTATTGGTAGAGGTTTAGTTGGTGAGTTTAAATTATTGATATTTGATGATTGTTTTTCTGCACTAGACAACATTACTGAAAAAGAAATACTAGAAAGCATATTAAATGAATACAAATGTGGAATTATTTTTATTAGTCAAAGAATAGATACCATTAAAAAGTTTAAAAAGATTATTGTAATGAATGAAGGTAGAATAGAATGCATTGGAAATCATGAGCAGTTACTTGATAAATCTATTACTTATAAGACTTTATATGATTTACAGGTGGGAAAATGAATAAAAGAATTTTAAATATAATTATATCTATGTTGTGCGCGCTAATATCTTCTGTTGCATTTGTGAGTATTATAGTGTTAATAGGATTAATTGTAGATGATATATTTGGTATAAGTAATATTGTGGAAGGCATTAAATTAGTTAAACCTAATATCCATGAAATGTTACTAAATAATGAAAAATTTATATATTTAATTATTTGTATAATTGCTTATGTTGTTTTTTATATTTTATTAAACTATAATACTTTAAAATTATCTTTATGTATATCATATGAGTTAAGAATGAAGCAATTTAAAAAGATTCAAGTATTAAATACTTTTGATATAGCTAAAATTACTAGTAGTGGTTTTGTTCAAAGATTAGCAACTGATAGTGAAAATGTTTTTGGTGGTTACTTAGCAATATTATCAACTGGTTTATTTGGCAGTTTTTTGATAATTGAAACTATCATAATAATGTTTTTTATTAATCCTTTATTGGCTTTAATTGTAGTAGGATTGACTCCTTTGAGTTTATTTGTATCATTATTTTTAAATAAAAAAATAAGAGAAAGCTATAAGACTAATACTGCTCAACTTGATAAACTGAATAAGATATCTATTGAATATTTTAAAAATATTAAATTATACAAATCACTAGATTATGAAAAAGATGATCTAGAGAAGTTTAAAAAGATAAATGATAGATTATATGAAACAAACTTAAGAAGTCAATGGTTTGGTGCTCTAATAAACCCTAGTGTTAGGTTTGTCAATAACATAGTTTACTTAACTGTTGGTTTAGTTGGACTGTATTTAATGTATTTGGGGAATATAACTACTGGTGTTTTAGTTATGTTTTTACTTTTCTCTAACCAATATACTAAACCATTTAATGATGTTAGTGCTATCATTGGAGATATTCAACAAGCATTTGCATCTCATGGAAGAGTTAAAAATATTTTTGAGTTAGATGAAGTTATTGATGGGTATGATGAAAAAGAAGAATTAAAAGGAGAGTTTAAGTTTAATGATGTTAGTTTTGGATATGATGAAATAAAAGTATTAAAGAATCTTGATTTTAGTATTAAAAAAGGAGAACATATTGCATTAGTTGGACCAACTGGTTGTGGTAAGACTACTATAGTTAATATGATAATGAAGTTTTTGACTTTGAATGAAGGAGTTTTATATATTGATGATAAGGACTATTTATTATATAAAACTAATTTTATTAGAGCTAATATAGTGATGGTATTACAAGATGGATTTATATTTTCTAAGAGTTATTTAGATAATATTATATATGGTAATAAACTAGTTGATAAGGAAAAATTAAATAAAATCTTAGTATCTACTGGTATTGATAAAATTGTTGAAAAATTAGATAGAGGGCTTGATACTATAATAGTAAATCCTCATACTCTCTCAGTTGGTGAAAGGCAGTTAATTTGTATAGCTAGAGCTTTAGTTAATGAAAAAAGTATTGTAGTGTTAGATGAAGCAACATCTAGTATTGATATAGCTACAGAAAAAAAGATCCAAAATATATTCTTAGAACTGATGAACAATAAAACTACTATTGTTATAGCTCATAGATTATCTACAATAAAAGATATGGATAGAATTATAGTTATGAACAATGGAGAGATTGTAGAAATTGGTAAACATGTTGAGTTAATAGATAAAAAAGGATTTTACTACAAATTATATAATCAAATAGTTGAGTAAGTATTTATTAATGATTTGTTTGGTAAAAAATGAATAAGGAGAGTATATGAAATAGTATTTAATATTAATTATTATAACAATGGTTTTATTAATGGCTTGTGATCTTGTGTTTTTAATTAATTTTGAAACAAATGGTGGAACAAAGGTTAACCCAATACAAGGATCGCATGCTAAGGTTGTGATTAACACAACTCCAATATCAACTTATAAAAATCACACTTTTTTAGGTTGGTATTATACTAGTGATTTCAAAGGAGAAAAAGTAGAGTTCCCTATTATTATAAAATTTTCTTCTCCTCATAATAAACCTGCTAATAGAGTTATTATGTTATATGCGTAGTGGGATAAAATTATTGAATAATTTTATTAGTTGTTTTATTATAATAATACTTATTTTTCATATAAAATGTACTTTAAGAGATTACTTTTCTATCTATTAAATATTTAGCCCAATAATAAAAACCAATATCAGATAAATGAATATTATCAACATAAGCTTCATAATTATATTCATTTAATATATCATATCCATTAATAAAGATTAACTTATATTTTTTAGAAATTGTTTGTTGAAATTCTCTTAGTTTTTCATTTTGAATTTTTTTATCATCATCTATTAAATGATAGATATATGGGAAATGTGATTGAAGAATTATTTTAGTTTTTGGGAGGTTAGTTCTTAATATTTCAATAAAAGGTTCTAATCTTTCATATAGTTTTTCATAATTGTTTCCTTCAACTTCTATTATTAGATATTTAATGTTTTCTATTTTAGATAGTGCTTCAGCTATTTGTATATTGCAATGTCCATTACCTGAGAAGCCAAGATTATATGTCTCATATCTATTATTTAGCATTCGATTTAAAATAGCTGATATATTCATACCAGGGCGAGATGCACACCCTCCTTGAGTAATGGAGGTTCCATAAAAAACAATTTTATCTTTATTAATTGGTAGTGAGCTTTCTAATATAGAATTTTCATCAACACCTAATAATAGAGATTTAATTCCACTATACAAAGGACAATATAAAATAAATTCTTTCATTTCATTATTAAAATCTTTAAATAAAGTTATATTATAAGGTGATGCTAGTGGTTTAGCTACTGCTAAGTGTAGATATTTATTATTAACTTTTAAATATAAATCAAAACCTATTTGGGATACTCCACTCATATGTGACATATAAATATCAGATGTCGTTTGACATTTTAGTTTTAGATTAGTTGAATTGGTTTTAAAAGATATAGAAACTCCACTAGTGTGTCTAGATAATAAAGTTAAATTTTCATTAACTCTTTCACTAGTTTGTAGTCTATTGTAGTTTTCAGTATTCCAAAGTAATCCATGTATGATACTGTTAGAACTATCAATATTATGATACTTTATTTCATTTTCTTTGGTTTGGATATCTTGCATATTTTTGTCGAAATTTGGCATTTTTTATACTCCATACAATATTATATAATTTTTCATTAAAAAATGTTATAATTTATTGTGGAATATATAGCAATTGACTTTGAAACAGCTAATAGTAAACTAACATCTCCTTGCTCTTTAGGTATATATGGGGTAGAAAATGGAGAAGTTATTTTAGAAAAATATTTTCTGATTAATCCAGAAGAAGAGTTTTTATATAGTAACACTTTTATTCATGGTATAAGAGCATATGATGTTAAAAATGCACCAACATTTCCTCAAGTATGGGAGGAGATTAAATATTTATTTTATGATGTTATTATTGTTGCACATAATGCTAGATTTGACTGCGAAGTGTTAGTGGCTACATTAAAAAAATATAATATAAAAGCACCTCATTTTAGAATAGTTTGTACTGTTGCTTTATCAAGAATATTATATCCATGTGAAATAGAAAATCATAAATTAAGTACTATATCTAAGTATATGAAGATAAAACATGATCATCATAATGCTTTAAGTGATGCTTTGATTTGTGTGAAAATTGTAGAGGAATATAAAAGAAGAAAGGAATATAATAGTATTATAGAAGAATTAGAATATATTGGTTATCATAATGATGAAGAAACGATATATCCTTATTTACCTGCTACTACTCCTAAGGTTAGTTTTATTAAGAATAAATGTTTTTACTTAAATGGCGTCCCAACAATCTATAATAAAGGAGATATTGAAACTATTATTAATCGTTCAAAGGGTAAATTAGTAAGTCTTTCCAGTTTGAAAATTGATTATATTTTAGACTTAACAAGTGGAGTACCTATTAAATCTATTTTGAGTAGTTTGTTGGAAAGTAGTATAGTTCCAACCATATTGAGTGAAGAAGAGTTCATTTCTTTATATAATAGTGAAGATAATGGAGTTTATACAGTTACTTTAAAGATAAGTAATGCGAGTATAATAAGTGATTATTTAACTAACTTACATATATCTAGTAATAGTATAAGTAAAATAATAAGAATTGTTTGCGGGGAAAAAATCCTAAATTTAAATAGTGAAGTTAATAAAGATGATGTAGTTGTATTTAGTATCCATGATAAGAAACTAGAAAAGGGATTTGAAGGGAAGATTGATATTGTATATGAAGATGAACATATTTTGTTAATTAATAAACAAAGAGATATTCTTATTCATGATGAAGAAAAATTAGCTTTAGATGATTTGGTTTTTAATTATTTTCATGAGAATAAAATTAAAGGATATCCATATCATATTAATAGAATTGATAATGATACTACTGGTATAGTATTATATGCGAAACATATTTTCAGTGAGAATTACTTGAGTCATTTATTAAGTACTTCTGTGATGAAAAAAACATATTTAGCTATAGTACATGGTATTGTTAAGAATAATGGTTTTATTAATAGAGCTATTGGGAAAAATCGTCATATGAACAATAGATATGTTGTATGTAAGGGTGGGAAAGTTGCTAAGACACAATATAGTTTGATTAAATCTTTTGAAGGGAAAAGTTTAGTTAAATTACATCCACTCACTGGGAGAACTCATCAGTTAAGAGTTCATTTAGCTAGTATAAAACATCCTATTGTGGGAGATAGGTTTTATTATGATGATAAAAATGAGGATTTAATGCTACATTCATATCAACTTAAGTTTAAAATGTTTAATAGTGAAGAGAGTAAAACTTTTACTTGCTTAAATGATTTATATAAAAAGTAAAGGTTTATTATTTATTGATAGTTGACGCTGGTAATGAATTAATTTATAATGAAGGAGGAATAATCAAAAAACATTGATTAGTTATTAATTTCATAAACATAAGAGTTTCTTATTTTGGAAACTCTTTTTATTAGCTTTATATGATATAAAATGTTTAATAGTACTCTTGTTGTATGTATTCTAGTTTTAGTTAGTTGCTTAAAATCATTTGAAGTAAATTGTTTTGGTAGTGAGATTGGTATAAACTTAGAATAATCATTTATGTCATTGATTTGTATTTCATCAACTAATTCTAGTGGAATTAAGTCATATTTAGAAGCACCTTTTTTCTTGTCTTTATTCCAACCATTAAGATATTTATATTCGTCCATGTTAATAAATAGTATTAGTATACTTAAATTTGGATTAGGTAGTATATATTTTATCTTATATAATTCATATGTAATATCATATATATTACCTATTTTATTTGATTTTCTTTTTTTTGAAGATTTGTCCTTATCTATCCAATACAACCATTTTATATAAGGAATTGGATATACTATGGTTACTTTATAGGTTGTTAAAAAATTGTTCAACTTATTTCTAAGCTTATCAAAAGCTTGAGTTTGGATTTCTACTATTTTATTTTCATACTTTATATCTGCTATAAATGAATTAACTTTTATTTCATGTTTAGTGGTGTCTTCCTCTATATAATGTTTTATTATAGTATGCAATGTTTTTTCTTTCAATGTTCCAATGCCATTTTTTTACATGTTCTTCGTTCATTATTGTATTGATTGTTTGGTTAAATTTTTCTTTATTCATATATTATCTGTTAATAGTTTATCATATATTGTATAAATGTATGTAAAATAGTGTTATATCTTGAATGTTATTCATAAATATGGTACAATATTATCATAGCGTACGGGAGAAGCCTATGAAAAGATACACGAAAATTATAACTTTGACACTCATCTTGCTGTTAAGTTTATGCTTTATAGCATGTAGAAAAGATGTCAACCCAAAAATTACCAACAAAGACTTAAATTATTTTGAGGCTATTGAAGATGGTATAAATTTTTCAGTTACTAATCAATCTATATATGAAGAATTATTGAAGTCATATGGATTAAGTAGCGTGATAAGTGCAGTAGATAAAAGAATACTAACTCAATTAAAGAATAGTGATGGTATTAGTTTTTATGATGCTGTTGACCAAAAAGATGTTGATGATGCTTTTGAAAAAATAACAGGAATTGCTTATATAGATGATGAGACTGAAAAAGCTCAAGCTCTTCAAAAATATTTGGATAATGCATATCTATCTGGAAATAATGAAGCTACAATTAAAGAAGCTCAAAGACTAATGTTAGCTCAAAGAGCTTATGCTAAGGTGAAATTAATTGAACAAATTGCTGAAACTGATAAAGAAGCTGAAGAGGATGATGAGAAAAGCACACATTATGTGTTGAATAATTACATTTCATATTATAACTCATATTATTATGATAGTTATTTTGCTTTAATAGTTCCATATACTTCACCAATTGAAGCTACAAATGCTTTATACCAAATTGGTATTGAAATAGTTGATGGAAAATGGACTAAAGAAGGATTGGAACTAGATGATACACAAATATTACTAAACTTAATTAATTTATATAATTCTCAAAAAGCAAGATATTTAGACACTTATCCAGGCATATCAACTAGTGATAGAGAAACCTTGAAAGAAGGGGTTCACTACAATATAGTTGAAGGTCAAATAGTATTTAATACTACTTTAATTAAAGATGATAATGATGAAGTTGATAAAGATGCTGAAGAAAATAGATTATATTATACTAGATATGAACTGTCTGTATTTAATAATGCAGTATTTAAATATGTTGATAATATAATGACTAGCTATGAAGATAGAGAAGAGTTAACTGATAATAGATGGTTTACTACTGTACCTCTTAGTGGTGGTAATGGAGTTATGACTGCTTTTGTTGTAAAAATAAAAGTTATTGAAAAACAACCATTATGGAAAGGTAATGATAAAAAATCTATATTAGATATTGAAGAAACTATTAAGGATGAAATATTTGATAAGTTGGTAGAAAATGAATTAAACCAAACAATCATTGATAGATTCATGAATGAATTGAGAAGAGATAACAAACTAATCATTTATGATAGATATATTCAAAATTTATATGCTAATAGGGATAATGAGTTTAAAACAACTAATAAGAAAAATGATACTATTGTAGCTAAGATTGATGGATTTGAATATACAGCAGATATGTTATTTGAAGATATGCAAAAATATGCTGGTCCATTTGTAGTGGCTAGTTTAATATATGAAAGATATTTAAGTTTACCTAAGTTTAATAAAGTCTATAATTATCTAGGAACTGGTAGTGAAAAAAGTAATATCCTTAGTGGTGGAGAAGATGATTGGGCTAATTTTAAACAACAAGTAGTTGATGAAAAGAAAGCTTTCAACTCTGGTGCTTATGAAAGTTATGGTTATCCAAAATCATTTGGTTGGAATAATTTTATTAAAGATTTATATGGAGTTAATAACGATTTTGAATTGACTCTATATTATCTATTTACTTCTATTAATGGTGAGCAAATGAAATTATTAGGAGACTTAACTGAAATTAAATATAGTGATGATTTATGGAAAGATTATGAAAGATTAATGGCGAAAAAAAGAGATGAATATTTCTCAGTTACTGGTGAACATTTCTTGATTGGAGTAATGGATACTAGTGGTAATTATTTAGAACCTACTAAATGGACTAATTACCAAAGAATGTTAGTTTCTCAATTATATGATGAAGTATTAGCATACTTAGGTGATATAACTATGTCTGTAGAAAAAGAGTTAACTAGATTAGCTGAAGCTTTTAGTACAGCTCCATATTATATGATTAATTTAGACCAAGATATAGATTCTCAACCAGAAATAAATGGAACTAAAACATATTATTTATTTGAATATACTAGTGGTGAAGATACTTTATATATTGATTTATCTAAATATAAAAGTGCAGGGATTGAAGTTCGTTTCCAAAATTTAGGAACATTTAATAATGGAGCTATGGTAAGTGAATTTAATGATGCTGTTAAATATATGTATAGTTTATTATTTGGAATGGCTCTAGATGAAAGATATGATAAGATACCTGTTCAAATTTATAACAAAGAAATGGCTTTAAATGCTGGAATTGAAAGTGATGATTTTAACTCAAAAGTTGATGAAGAAACAGGAGAAGAGAATTATTTAGATCAAAGTAAATGGTTGATAACTAAGTTTGGATATCATATTTATATTAATTTAAATGCTACCGCTTTAGGTGGTTGGGATAGTGGAGAAAGAAACATCATAAGACAACTTGCTAAAGCTAAAGAAGTATATTTAGATGTAAAAGAATATACTGAAGATGATTGGAACAAAATGGATTTAGAAGAACAACTAGATATAGGTAGAGATTTATTCTTAGTTGATAATGACGAAGAAGATTGGGATTCTATGAGCGAAGAAGAAAAGCTAGCAGTTAGTATTGAATTATATTTAGATATTAGAAAATATACTGAAGATGATTTTGATAATTTACCTCAAGCAGATCAAATTGAAGAAGGTAGAAAGATATTCATGGCTATTCGTAAGAATACTAGAGAGACTTGGAATGCATTAACTAAAGAAGAAAAACTAGCAGAAGGAAAAGAGTTATACTTAAGTAAAAGTGGTAATACTGAGGATGGTTGGAATGAACTTAGTGAAGAAGAACAACTTGCTAATGGTAGAATTTTATACTTAGCAATAACTACTCCTAAGTATACAGCTAGTGATTGGGATGCACTATCATTAGAAGTAACTATTGCATTGCCAACATTACAAATGATTAAATCATATGTTTATTCATATAATGCTAGTTATTTATATGAAATAGGTGAGGATGGATTATTACTTAAGAATGCTGATGGTAGATATATTGAAAGTGATGTAAGATTCACAGATGCAATGAAAAATGCAGTTTCTACATATTATTCACCTATTTTCGATGAGTTTACTGGAGACAATAACTATAAGCTTGTTAATTACAATGCTTTATTAGATTTGATCAAATTAGATAATTTGAAACTTTTAGGCGGATATAGTGTTAGCGAATTTGAAAAGTTTTTAGAAATAACTATTGCACAGTTAGAAGAGAACTTGCAATTTATTGGTAAATAGGAGGATATTATGGATAAAAATATGAAATGGAAAAAAGCCTTACCCCCTGCTATCTTTATATTAGTTATAATTGGTATAGTGTTATTAGTAACTCTATTATCCGGCAATAAAATTGTTCCTTCTATCACTAATAAAGATGCTAATTATGTAACAGTAAATGAACCTACTGGACAATATTCTTTTAGCAATGATACAGTTTATCAACAATTGAAAAGGAGTTATGGACTAGCTACTGTTTTAGGTGAAACTGATAAGCATATCCTTAAAACTAAGAAAAATGCTGGAGGAATTGCTTATTATGATATTCCTTCTGAAGATGAAGTTAAAGAAGAATATTTAAAAGCAGCTGGTTTAGTGGATTTAGAAGAGGGGACTGATAAATATAACGATGCTGAACAAGATTATTTGGATATGATGTATCTACAAGGATATAAAAATTCTAGTGGCTCTAATTATGAATTAGTTTTAGAATTTCATAGATTAGGTTTAGCTAAAAAAGCTTATGCTAAAGATATGCTAATTAAAGAAATTGATGCAACAAATGAAGCTGCTAAAAATGATACCAGTGTAAAACCACATCATTCACTAAATGATTATACATCATACTATGATG
>Ga0123353_10013120_pt1 | contig 11847 bp, 8 predicted proteins | sample TergutLab28metaG_3_FD_92763 | JGI IMG/M metagenome (GOLD analysis project Ga0123353, IMG submission 92763) | Labiotermes labralis P3 segment gut microbial communities from Petit-Saut dam, French Guiana - Lab288 P3 | ecosystem: Host-associated > Arthropoda: Insects > Digestive system > Gut ... | reverse complement strand
TTTTCCGTAAGTATTTTCATACTCTCAAGCGTGCGTGCAAGCGTTCCGTCTTCATCGATCGGCGTCGGGTGGTCGTAGACGGCATCGCCTTCTTTCCATTCCTTCTTAGCGCGAGACCAATACGTTGGAATAAGTACAACCTTTCGCATGTTTCATTTGCCTCCTTTATTATTTAGGAGTTGAAAGTTGAAAGTTGAAAATTGAAAGTTAATAACAAGAGTAGTTAACACAAAATTTGATTTACAAAGAATCAGAGCTTATTTTACTTTCCACTTTCCACTTTCCACTTTCCACTCTTTGTTTATGTATTATATATATCAATCAAAGTCTCCATAAGTGAGTCCTGGGCGTAGTTGTCGAGAGCGTATTTTGCAGCGGTTTTTCCTCTTTGTGCTCTATCAGGATAATGAAGCTCCTTGTGTATCGCTTTTGCGAGGTCATCAGCATCTTCGACATTTACAAGTGTGCCGACATCATTGTTGATTATATCTGTCAGCCCTCCCTGGTTTGTTGCTATTACGGGGCAGCCGCAGGCGAGTGCTTCGATTGCCACTAGCCCGAAGGGTTCGCGTCGTGACGGAACAAGGCTGACATCCGCGGTGCTGTAAAGCTTTCGAAGCTGTGTGCTGTCTAAATGCCCCAGGAAATAAAGGTCATTCAGATTGCTGTCTTTAGCTTGCTTTTTAAGTGCTGCAGCGAGCTCTCCATCTCCGGCGATGAATGCAGTGACCTCACCCGGGTACTTTTCTTCGTACAGGCGCAAAGCTTCTATCATAATATCAATGCCTTTGAAATGCGCGAGCTTGCCAACGAATGAGAGGAGCTTTTCTTTAAGCTTTATTGGCTTGCCGAGGATTCCGCTCAGCATTAGTTCAATTTCTTCTCTCGGCACGGGAGCGGGATAAAATCTTTCCGTGTCGTATCCGTTTTGCATGAAAATTGCTTTTTCCGCACATGTCGGGAAAAGCTCACCGACTAAATCGTTATTATCGTTGGAAATCGTTATAATACGCTTTGCTCCTTGTGCAGTTTCGTCCGCATACTTTCTGAAACGCTCCCACTTTTTATACCCCATAAGATCTGTTCCGTGCGCAGTAACAACATACGGCACGCCTGTTTCAATTGCAAGCCAGCTCAGAAGCCAAATGTGCTGACCGTGAATGATATCGGGCTTAAACTCTTGGACAGCTTGTTTAACGGCTTTCCGAAATGCCGATAAATACATATCAAGCTGCTTTTCATCAAGGTCTGCAAATGTCATCGTACTTCGCGGGTGTGTGGTAAAGCAAGGAAAATTGAACGGCAGCATACCTTCAATTTCTTCGGCGTGTTGAAAATATACAGGGACTAAACTTACGTCGGGGACAGGCGAAAATGCTTTTGTATTCTCAGGCATGATAATACATACCTTATGCCCCTTTTTTTGTAAATGTACTGCAATATTGCGAGTGTACGTTCCACTCCCGGAACCGTCAAGCGGAAAATGATTGATCATAAGTACATTCATGGCAGTTTCCTTCCCTAAATCCTATCATTAAATTCTTTCCAAGCCTTAGAAACCTGCTTAAACTCATTTATATACCTGTCTAAACTGCCCCAACTGACATCAAAGTTTTTAAGTACACCATTAAACCTTGGATTTCCAGTATATTCTGCCAGTGAAGCAAGCCCTCTTTCCAAGCATTCCCTTTGGTGCTCTCTTGTGGCTTCCAAGTCGTTGCCCAGGAGGTAATTGAAGAGCGGGTTGCGGCCTACCCAACCGGTGCAGGCGTAGTAGAAGCGGTCTTGTACGGATTTATCGTCACGAAGGTTTGGTTCGACGGGGAAATTTTTATATGTATCATGCAACGGATTCAGTCCTATATCGGTACATGTGATACCGCCTTTTGCGATTTCCAGACCGAGCATTGTATCTTCGCCGCGGCATAGGAACAACACACCGTCCAATGTATAGTGCGAGGAGAAAAACGGCGGGAGTTGCGAGAATGCAGATAGTTGTATTGCCATATTACCGCCTAAGACTTTTTTACACGGCTTTGCTTCCGGCTGTTCTTCCTGGAATATCAAGCATCTATGCTCGCTGCTTTTTTTCCAATACTCCAGCATACTTTGTTTCTGCACACCTGTAAGCAAATCGGCCATGCCGTCAAATGATGCATGAGGCAGAATATTATATCCGCTGTATTCACCGGTTGTAACTTGTGCGCCGGAGTTTAAATAATGTAAATGCGCACCGAAAAAGTCAATATCTTCAAGCAGGGGTTTATCCCCGTTTTTCTTAAGGACTCTCGGATACACATCAGAATCAATAAAAAACAAGGTGTCCATTCCGCGTAGAATCGCTTCCATAACGACCATCATTCGGTTAAAGCCGTACGGGACAAGCCCGGCTTTTGTATCAACAGGGCATTCAAGCAAAACCTTCATAGCAGTATCGGAAACTCCCCGCAGTTGCAGTTGTTCTTTGCAATACTGCGGGTTATTTATGTTTACGGCGTAAAACGGGAGCTTTTCGCTAAGTTTTCTCTCGACCGACGGGTCGAGCTGACATGTATAGGCTACAATTACACAATCAAGCCTGTGTCCGAATTTTTCCGCATTCTCAATAAAGCCCATGAGTTCTGTTTCAGAGTCAAGGCTTCTGATTATCATTCCCAAGGCTTTTTTCACAATCTGCACCTCATTTCCCATGTGCCGGCGATGTTAACGATGATGTATAAAAAGTTATTACATACCCTGTTAAATCACTACTTTTGTGGTCAAAATCCTAAAGTCCTCATACAAGAGATCAATATTCCCGCGCACGGCATCAAATAAAGCGTATCAACGTAACGAAGTGAAGTTTAATCCTGATACTAATGTTAGCACAATTTCAGTGAAAAGTGAAGAAGTATTTATGCTTGAAGCTCTTGCACTCTTAATACAAAAATGCTAAAGTGAGTTTAGATAACAAATAATGAAAGGAAATGGGTTAGTATGTCAGGAAAAAAAGTAGAGATTGAAGGTTCGGGTAAGCATTGCCATGTCAGCCGTGAGACGCTTGATATTTTGTTCGGCGACGGATTTGAGCTTGAGATCAAAAAAATGCTGTCGCAGCCCGGCCAGTACGCAACCCCTCATAAGGTAACAGTTGTGGGACCTAAAAGGTCCGCAGAGATTACCATCCTCGGACCAACCCGCAAGGCAGACCAGATTGAGCTGTCGCTTACGGATGCGACATATCTCGGTTTTGACGCTCCCATCCGCGAGAGCGGCTCTATCGAAGGCAGCCCCGGATGCAAGCTTATCGGACCCAAAGGCGAAGTCGATATAAAAGAAGGTGTTATCATCGCAAAGCGGCATGTACACATCACTCCTGAAGACGCGGATAAATACAGTGTCGCGGATAAGGATATCGTAAAGGTTAAAATTCACGGCGACAGATCCCTTATCTTGGATGAAGTTGTCGTACGTGTCAGTCCTGATTTCGCAACATACATGCATGTTGACTATGACGAATACAATGCCGCTTCGATTTCACACAAAAATAAGGTTGGCGAAATTGTAGATTAGTGTAGGGACGGTTCTCCTGACAACATTTGATGAAAATTCATCATTTATTGTCAGGAGAACCATCCCCCTGACAAAAGAGGTTAAGTATCATTTTGATACTTAACCTCGAAAATTGACTTTTGGGAAGTTATATAAGATTCAAAACAACTGTAAGTACAACAAATACTCCGGCGACCCATTTTGTTGCCAGTGCGAGGCGTGCGTCACGGGATTTTGCTTTATTTTTTGCGAGGTATGATTCATTGGCTCCCGTAAATGCGGACAGTCCCGAATTTTTTCCCGACTGCAATACGATTACGCATATAAGAATAAGACATAAAATTACATGAATTGATACAAATACATTTTTTACGATATCCATTAACCGAAACTCCTTAAATACTTAACTTTTCCACGGAAAGTCATACTAGCACATTCCTTAAATGAATGCAAGCAAAATCTCATTTAAATGAAAACACGCAGTGTTAAGAAAGTTGGTCTCGTATGTAATCAAGCATAGCAGGTATGGATTCAAACTCGGCAATTCTTGACGTCAGGAAAAGTGTCAGAAATACCACGATAACGATTACTACAATCCAGATTATTATCTTCAGTATAGTTCTTAAAACGCGGCCCTTTTTCTTTTTTTTCGGCTTTTTCTCGCCCGTTTCTTGTTTTTTCTCGTCCGGTTCTTGCTTTTTCTCGTCCGGCGCTTGTTTTTCAATCGGCTTACCTTGTTCTTCGTCGGTTGAAGGTACAGGGGTATTTTCCATAATAATCCATTCCTTTCTACTTACCGGAGCCAACGTCGCTGGCTTTACACATATAAAGTAATGATATTTTGAATCAGTTTCTTATCCGCTGCCACATCAGATCCAGCTCAACGCGCATACTCTCCAGCATGGCGGCAATCGAGTCATATTTCGCAAAATAAGCCACGGCTAAGAGTATCAAAAATACGCCGGCAGCGATTATTATGAGCGCGAGAAGGATTCTAAGCAAAGACTTTACAGGATGTCTCTTCTGCTTGCGTTTGCCTGCCGGCTTTTTCTTTGCGGTGCCGGAATCGTCTTTTTGCTCCTTGGGCTTCTGCTCGTTTGCTTGCGAACCGGCCGGCGATGCAGCTTGTTCTTCAGTTTGCTGCGTTGGTTGCGGTTCCGTCCCTGCAACTTCTTCGGTATTGTTATTAGGAGTATCTGTCTGCATAATAACTTTTCCTTTCGTATATTCAAATTATCGTCTTTCGTCATTGCGAGCCGTCCGTAGACGGCGTGGAAATTAAATTACGGCTTGAAATTCATCGGTTTAGTGCGCTAATACAAAAATGTGGATTGCCGCGTCGCTTCACTCCTCATAATGACAGGATTAGGCTATTCTATAATCAATTCGCCGCCGACAACGGACAGTTCCAAATCGTCTGTATCCCACGGGTTAAAGGTATCGGCGGATATCATATAGCTGCCGTTCTCGTATTCAACATACACTACCCACTCTGTTATCCCTATATCTTCTTCATATAACCTTATGTTCACAGGCGCGGTATCCTCGGTAAGAAGTCTTCCCTCAAAAAGATATACCTCTCCTCTTTCGGGGTTGGCAGCTTCACGCATTGAAACGAATGCCATGCTATCCTCTGTATGGTTATGAAGAGTAAAACGCAGGGATATCTCTCTTCTTATAGGATTATGGGTATGTGCGGGAGCATCACCCTCACGGACAATCTGTCCTCTCATTGTATCTACAATACCGTCTCTGTGATGAATAGTCAATACAGGAGTTCCGGCATCATTGGTCAGTATCGCCTGACATGCGTTGGTAATAGGGACATTTTGAAAAATATAAATTCCCCGGTCCCTGTCTCTTGCCATCACATGATAGCTTGTGTTTACAACCTCCAATGTAACTCCGAACGAACCCAGCCTTCTTTGATCTCTGGTGTTTTTGATTATATCCGGACCCATATCCTGCTCAAAAACATCTGTTCCGTCCGTCGAAGAAGGGAATACAAAAAGCTCGTGTACTAAATCGCTTGCCTCGTTGGTAAACACCACTCCGATGTAATTAACATATTGACGGGTATCCACGGTTCTTTCGCATGCTACCAGAACCATAAACAGTAAAATAATACCACCCAACAAGATAAACAACCTTCTATTCATATAGCCACACTCCTTTCTTCATTGCGGGCTCTCCCCTTCGTCCGAGGCGGATTCGCACAGACTCGACCCGCAATCCCCCGGCAGCGTTTACTTCACGGGATCGCAGCTTACTGAATCGAGTTTAGGACAGACCCGGAGGCTGCAGTGACGAATCTTAGATATTCATTCGTTTTGCTACAGCCCCATTACAGCCTTAATTATCATACATTTGTTGAAGGGGCTGCATTATAGCTTTGGGTTTTATCCTCATCTTCGTCTTCCGGCTTATCTTCTCTTTTTATAGCTAAGAAAACAAGCAGCAGAATCATGTGTATTATAAAGAACGCGCCTATGAGCGGAGTCCATCTTGTTATCCAGACTATGGGCAGGCGAATGTTCTCAAGCAACAGGAAGAGTATTCCAGGGATGATACCCGCAAGCAGTGCCGGAACTCTCAGCTTCATCAGGCGGTGACGGAAGCCTTTGGCGTTGTCTTCGTCGTTATCCATCTCAGCGGCATCATTGTACTCCTCGTCCTCTTCGTCGTCTTTTGCCTTGCGTCTTTTAACAAACAGCGTGACCATCAGCACAATCGCGTTGAGCAATGCAAGCATTGACATCAGGAGATTGAGAAGCGACCATGCGACGCCGACCTGGAAGTTGCCGAGCGGTATATTTCCTTCGAGTAAGTCAAAGAAAATGTTACCTGTCTGATTATCGAACATTTCCTGCATCCGCTCTTCGTAGGTTTGCGGAGTGCCTGTACCTCCGGATGCATCTGTATCTGTCGGAGCTGCAATAGTAGTATTCGGCGGAGGCTCGTCGTGCGGCACATCATCAAAATCCGCTTCCGGGACGTGCTCATCATCCTCATCAAGCTCAATTACAAGCTCTTCTTCCTCTTCCTCTTCTTCTTCCTCAACCGCTGTTATGGCAGGCGGCGGAGGAGGAGGTGGCGGTGGAGGCGGAGGAGGCGGTGGCGGAACCACAACCGGCGGGTCTACTATCGGCGGGTCTACTACCGGCGGGTCTATGACCGGCGGATCAACGCCAGGTGGAGTTACAACAGGTATCCTGTCTAGCTCAAATATAGCTGTAAACCCGTTCTCGGTTGTAACTATATCAATCCACAAAACATCATCGGGCATTCTAAACTCACTCGGTACACGGATAAGACGCACACGATATGCACCGGGTGGGAAACGCCCAAGATCATCTATCATGTCGCCGGGCGAAGTATACTCTCCAATCACAGCGCCTGTCTCGTCTATAAGCTCATATACTGCATCCGGAAGCTCACGCGTCTGTCCGCGCTCGCGAACGATTACCCGTATCGGTTGTCTTATCCGTTCATTCTCGATTGTAAAAGTCTTCACTGCTCCTTGTGCGGCATTCGCGGCATCGGCAGAAGTGATTCTGAGTATCGTATAGTTATTGGGATCGAAGCTGTATCCTTCAGGCGCGCTTACTTCGTACAGCCTATACGTGCGCGCTGTAAGATCATAAATAAAGGCTCTGCCGTCCGGACCCGTGACTATAGGTCCTGTTTCCATCGGATTCCCGTTCACATCCGTAAGCCTGAACACTGCTCCCGGAAGCTTAATATCCGGATTATCAGCATCAACCTTCTCTACCCATACCGGAACCTTAACACCGGTACCTGACCCTCTTATAACAGTCCACATATTTGATCTGGTTACTGAGACGGGAGAGGGGCTGGTTTGATAACTTGTGAGCCTGGCTGTATTGTTAACCTCATAAAGGCCCGCAGCGCCTGTGTCGATATTGTCAGAGTCGATAACGGAAGTATACGTTATCCTGTGTGCTGTGTTAAAGGCGTAACCACTGCGGGTGGTAGTCGGATCGTTGATGAAGTTAATTCTAAGCTCTGTGGTGCCGTCTACGTTTCGAATCACGGTAACGGTATAATCCGTTCCCCGTACCGGCTGCACGCCTGTTAAAGCACCGGTAGCTGCATTTATTCGTTCAACAACCACGCTATCCGGCCGTCTGCGCAGATTCTCGTTTAAAGTCGGCAAATCTCCCATGTCTTGAACCAGTATCTGTCCTTTTCCAAGGATATCAACGATTCGGACATCTTTGAGGTTGTAATGTGCCTGATTGACTATCAGCGTCCAATTAATATCTTCGTCTTCACCGAAAACAACGCCGCCCTTGCTGATAATATCTGTAACAAGAGGTGCCGTAGACGCGGTTATTATCGGGGTTACGTATCCCGAGGATCCCTCAATGATCTGTACCGTATTAGTGTAGACTGAAACAGGATCACCGTAGCGTCCGGTTTGGTAAACCACCCTCACCGGTCGATTGTTAATAACATTGGCGGGGATTATTAAATCAAAACCTTTGCCTTCCAAGCCGCTGGTATTGACTGTGAATTGATTGCGGTTCAATAGAGTTCCGCCTACTCCGCCTACTCCGCCGACAGTGACTCTAAAGCTGTCTATATCCAGCTCCTGTTGATTTGGAGCGCCCTCGTTCCACCGATCTCTGACGGTGATTAATCCGTTTATAGGTACGGTGTTTACATGATTAAAATCGATAATCCAGGTAAATGTGCCGTCATCGTATGTGCCGCTTTTTGAGGCATTTCTGTATTGTAATACATCAATATCAACATGAGCTTCATCACTGCCGGTCCACGGGTCGGTCACCGGGTAAGGATTAAAACCTATTATTTTATCTGCATCTACTTGAACATCGTTAAATATCCTGATGTGATGACCGCCGTTGAATTGTCCCAAACTATTGGGGTCACCCAAGTCATACTCAGAGTCAAATGTAATCTCAAGCTGCTGTCCTGTAAGATAATCGTCCAGGTCATCAAAGCTTAAGGTAAAGCCGTTAGCAGTGGGAGTAAGAGTATATTCCGTGAAGAGGTAATTTGCTGCCTGTACTCTAAGCGAACCGTCAACAAACCTCTGGGTGACAGTTGCATTTCCGGAAGAGGTATATGCCGGCACAAAAGTATCTGTAATCACAATATTATTAAGCGTATGTGCCACGGGGTTGACCAAAATCCTCCAACTTATTGTGCCTTTTCCCGGGTTGTTCGGGTCTTGCGTAACAGCAGTGGCCGTTTTATTGACGTTTGGATCATTAAAGTTAGAGTCGAGAGCCCATGGATTGTAAGCTACTCCCCATACGCTGCCGCCTTGACTAAATGAAACGTCATTTCTCCAAGAGCTTAAAGAAGAATCAGTTACTTCTGTTCTGTAACGAACGAGGAAACGGTAATTCTTAGTGACACCATTTTCCATGTAAGTCAAACTGTTCGCGTTTATTGTCATAGTGAATCCGTCCGGTGTATAACCGGATATGGTAAAGCCTCTTTCTATAGCTCCTAATGTGAGATCATGAGACCATTCGTATTCGGGAGCATATCCATCGAAAGATTTGATTGTATACACATGCACTCGAAAATTAGCTTGAGCCTGTGCACTAAAAAATCTATGCCCTAACCATGGCCCCCCCACAGCGGGTTTTAAGGTATCAGTTATAGTAAAACCGCCGCCGGGAAACGCAACTCCGAATCTGTTTACTTCAATTTCCCACTCTATATAAGCGCCCGCAATATTTGAGGGATTAACCAGGTAGCCTCCTTTTCCGTGCGCCATAGCAGTGGACATTGCGGGGATGTTTTGTAACTCTGCCGCAGAAGTGTCTACAGCGCCCCCGGGACCCGCTAAACTCGCTGTGTTATGATACCAGCGGTGGTTATCGGGAGTGCCGAGGACATTGGGGTTGGTGCCGGTTAAAGGCCGTGTGTCATATTCTATGCGGAAAGCCTTTCTGTTTAAATCGGGAAATTCTACGGTTAGAACCTGATTCGCAAAACCTGTATTAGGTGATACTTCAATTCTGCCTGCATTTCTAAATTCGGTAGTCACATCACGTCCGAGTGTCCACCCGCCATCCGCGGTTGCGTCACTGGGATCGATAATAAGCTCCCATATCTTGACGCTTTCAGGAATTATCTCGTGAGCGTTATATCTAATTGAATCAGCCGGTGTCAGTGTGTCTGTAACCGTAAAGGTGCCCGTATCCGGACGAAGCAGTGTATTTACATTGATGCCCCAGAGTATTCTGTTGATGGCCCCGGGGGATCCGTTAAAGCTTGGGGTACGAAGGCTTTTTGCTATAGACCGTCCGCCGCCGACAGCTCTTTGGAATCTGAATGTGAATGTATATGCACCTCCGAGAAACTTGAAGTCTTCCTGAAGCGAGTCGATTTTTTCATAGTCAATATAGGTTTCGACAGAAATGGTCCCGCGGATGCCAAACTGACCTTCCAGCTTATCGTTGAAGGTTATTTCCAGGCTGCCGTCGGGGCTCAGCAACATAGTACCGACTACTTCTTCTACCCCTTCCACGATTGCTGTTAAATCCCCGCTTATAGCTCTGTTTAGGGTTATTGGAAGAGCATTCTCATCTTGCCAAAGTCTTACGAAGCCTCTGTCGCCGGCGAGTACATCGATGCCTCCGGAATAATCAACCTCCCAGTTGAAGTTCATAATCAACCGGTCTCCGCCTTTGAACTCTATGGTTCTGCCGGGGCTTATATTAACGCCGTTAAGCGTTATGCTCATAGTATAAATATTAATCGGGATATTCTTCGGTGCGGAAAACAGATTCAATTCATCCGGAGGCTCTGCAGCCTCTGGTAGTAGGGCGTCATCCGCGCAGTTACAGTCAGGAACATCACAGCCCGTTAAGCCGCAGCCGGGAGTAAGTGGCGGCTCGGGGGGCTCAGGGTGTTCGTAATTATCAGTTTGATCTTCGTTCTTGTTACAGTTATCGCAATACTCGTAGTCTTCACAGTCGCATTCGATATTAGTATCGCCTTCACCGGCCGGCGGTTTTATGTAGTTTATATCTACGTCCTTGCCGTTGTCGGGATCATCGTCTGAATTGTACTCTGCATCAGGTGATGAGCTGTTTTCCCCGGTCGAGCCGTCATCCCCGGCCGAGCCATTTTCTGAGGTCGAACTGTCATCTGTGCCCGGGCTTTCATATGTTTCGACGACAGGCTCATCAGGGCCAACCCCGTCCGCAAGTGAAATTGCGGCGTATCCCGCAATTCCGAAAAGCAGGCTCACGGTAAGGCAGTATACGATAGCCTTTTCGATAAGGTTTTTGTGTATTAACTTGCCTCTTCGCCGTTCAAATAAGCCCCTTTTGGCGTGGTTAACACCGCTCAGGGACTCCAATCTTTTAAATATTTTCTTATTTGAGTTTTTCATAGCAGATTACCTAGCCGTTCTGTATTTTCCCATAAACCTCCATCGTTTGCTGCGAAATTATATGCATATTAATTGATAATATAGGTATCAAACATACTATCATTAAAATATGAACAAAAAAGGATATATTGTAACATTTTTTTGAACAATTAATGAGCATACCCCCTACAAGTATGCATTGAAAAAGATTAACGCTGCAGAGGGTTCAAATGCTCTTTGAGCTTACAAAAAAATATATAGATAAGTGCAACTAAATGATAAATCTATTTCTCCCAAGTTGTAAAAACGACAACTTGGGAGAAACCATGGGTTAATATAATCTTTTGGATGTTATCCTACGTTTGTTGAGGGGGCTGCGTCGAAGTCTTGGTTTTCATCTTTGTCTTCGTCTTCGGGTTTGTCTTCTCTTTTGATAGCCAAGAATACCAGCAGTAGGACCATGTGCAGGATGAAGAATGCGCCTATGAGCGGAGTCCATCTTGTGATCCACACTACGGGAAGGCGGATGTTTTCAAGCAGAAGGAAGAGTATTCCCGGAATGATTCCCGCAAGCAGTGCCGGAATTCTCAGCTTCATCAGGCGGTGACGGAAGCCTTTTGCTTTGTCCTCGTCGTCATCTGTCTCACTCGCATCTGCTTCGCTGTACTCTTCGTCTTCGTCGTCTTTGGCTTTGCGCCTCTTAACAAACAGCGTAACCATCAGCACAATAGCGTTGAGCAAGGCAAGCATTGACATCAATAGATTGAGCAGCGACCATGCGAAGCCGACCTGGAAATTACCGAGCGGTACATTGCCTTCGAGCAAGTCAAAGAGTAAGTTGCCGGTTTGATTATCAAGCCTTTCCTGTATCTGCTCCTGATATGTCAGCGGACCGCCGGGTGCGTCTGTATCTGTCGGAGCTGCCATAGTAGTAT
>Ga0123353_10013117_pt1 | contig 11848 bp, 8 predicted proteins | sample TergutLab28metaG_3_FD_92763 | JGI IMG/M metagenome (GOLD analysis project Ga0123353, IMG submission 92763) | Labiotermes labralis P3 segment gut microbial communities from Petit-Saut dam, French Guiana - Lab288 P3 | ecosystem: Host-associated > Arthropoda: Insects > Digestive system > Gut ... | reverse complement strand
TTTTGCCAATACTGGGCATGCTGATTTACTGTGGCCTCTCTTCTCAACAAATTGTTGACACAGTATGCATTTGTTCTTTCTGTTTGTAATATTTTTATTGAATAAGGTTTTGTTTGTAGGGCCTGATCTTGTGCTGCTGTTATTTCGCTTTCAGTTTCTTCGTTCAGATCTTCCCTCGCCAGCCACAGGAACGTTGTAATTTTAAAATTATGCATCCCGCTGTGTTGAACTATAAAAGAGGGAATAAACAAATAACCAACGAACACAACTTTGTAAAGTATTTACAGCTACATGTTTCGACCCTATAGGGTCATCATAAGGCTGACTTTTTAGAACAAAATTAAAAGAAGTATACATTCTGCATTGTGGAAGTGGGATCTTACTTATTTGTTTATTACTTATTTCACAGGAACGTATCGTCTTCACTAACAAGCTGTCTATCTCTACTTCTAATATACTGGACATGCATTAATTTGCTTTCCCATTTTCTCTTGAAGGGTCTTACCTAATCTTGCTTTTGTATGCTGTGTTCCTTCCTATTTTTGTCACGATTTTAATTTGATTGGTATTATTTTTATTATTATTATTAAAGTTGTTGTCATGCGCGCACATCTTGGCGAGTTATTACACAGCAAAAGGAAATGACATCATATCCGTTTTGGCACCAGGACTGATCTCGCAAAGACCCCACTTTTTTATTACTCGTTTCTCCCTCTGTAACTCGTACAGCAAGTCGCGTCGCTCTGCACCTCAGTGCACAAAAGTCGTTAGTGTAAGGCAATAGCATAGAAAGAGAGCAGAAAGAACACCTTGCCCAAGCGAGTGAAAATTCAGCTGACTATCCGAATGAATAATTCAACTAAACAACCAGTCAGCACTCCGACTTAGAAGCCACGTTGCAAGGCCTTCCTTAAAAAGCAGACAGCCGATCGGCGGGACTCTGTAAAGACACTCTGCACCGTAGTCTACAGTTACTACATCCATTTTATATCGTAACCCGCCGTAGGAGCACGATCACGCAAAATTACCTGACCATCTCTCTGTCTGCTTCTTGAATGAGGTACTTCACATTTTGCGACTAAACTCTTTACGTCTTTCTCACACTGTGTGCACGTTACAGGAACTGATCATTCCGTACTCAGCATCCCATACACACACATACATATACTTACATACATATATACTGTATAAAATATATATATATATAGACACATACATACACACACACACATACACACACACACACACACACACACCACCAACAGCGACTTGACAGCAAAATACTCACATGCATTTTCAAGATTTATCTAATCGGTAGATTTCAATAAACTGCAGTAGAATATACAATGGCTCTTATTTGTACATACCGGAATACACAACGTACAATGCTTAATTTCGGGAAGTTTAATATAAGCATGTGAGAGATTACTAGAACAAAAGACACTAACCCAAGCAAACTGGGAGGATAAAATAGTTTCGAGCACAAACATTGTAATTACATTATTGAATAAGTATCAATATTTATGAACAACAGCTAATTGTTAGATAAAACAATTATTAAGTTTAAAATTGCTCTTCTCTAAACAATAATGTACTTTAATATGAGAAAACCAAAACATGCAGTGTTACGGTGTAATGGAACATGTTGTCAATAAAAAAACTTTTAAAAAAATACATACACACATACACACTCACATATGCACATACATACACACACACCACACACACATACACACACATACACATACACACACATACACACCTAGGCCTATAAAAACGCTTCAACCGAAACCGCACCCAGCCACCATCTTCACGGATTCTGCGATTCCTTTTTCATTTACGTAATTACTTGCTGCATAACGAGGAGCTTTGAACTTCCTAAGCGTGGCCTGACATCCACCAAGGAATGTGTTCGCTCGTCGATCGGCATCCTTTCCCTCCGTCCCTGGATCTTACTGTACTTCATCCTGCGCAGCTCTTTCACACTGAAAATGGAGACATCACACTTTCCGAAACATCTGTAATATTTTCACTAGTCTAACGGTGTAACGTCCCTGAAGACATTGTTCTTCAAGCACATGCTCCTCAGTCCTGTGATCAAGCAATTCCCCGTACTGTGCACAGTTTTTCTCCGTGGTCACAAATTATCGAACCATTTGACCGTATCCTCAACAGTTTCCACTCCATTCACTACACGTCCTTACCAGCTACAACATACATTTTAACAGTACTCTCCACTTGCAGGATTCTTATATTCCCGCGGTGCTATTTGCTGAAACGCTCTTCTCGGACTTCTGATTGGTGATACATAACATCGGAATCCTTCAGAATCGCTGGTATGTTGAATTAAAGGATCTAACTATACCGTATCACCATTAATATTTTGAAAGGGATTTAAGTAGCAGAGACTTATTAAATCAGTCATTAATGACTATCCAATAGGTATTCAAGTGGATGGAACATTTCAGTTTTCAGATCTGATGCGTAGTTCACTGAACACTGGGCTCCTTCACTGATTGCCATCCAAACTTCCTTTTGTCATTACAAATGGCAAATAGACTAATGTAATTATGGACTACTAATGATCTCGTAATAGTGGCCGTTTATCGGCCCTCACATAACTAGTTAATTTACCGACTACCAAACATCGGACAGAAATACCTGCAAATAAACCGACCGACAAGCTAATGCAGTGTCAAGGAAATCATTTATACCCCTCTAAGTCATACTAATGGTGCAGCTTCTACTGGGAATCAGCAGCAAGTGATGTAGGCTTATTCGAGCTAAGGAGATAAAGCTCCACACATCCTTAACTTCGACACCAGAAAATGACGGCCACCTGGTTCACACTCCGACCCTTCTGTCTCAGAAAAACTAACCCCCTTGTTTTCATTTTTTAAGAGGCTGGACAGACCTCAATCACAGTTTGAACGTGGCGAAGAATTCCCACCATTTTTGTAGTTACGCTGTGGACGTCCAGTCCGTATCTAGGCACTCTGCTACCTGCATGTTCGTATTACTCAGTCACATATGTGTATTGAACTTATTCATTTATTAGTAGTTAATTAAGTGACACCGTACTTAAGTCAGCCTGTAATTGGATGATAGCGAATTATGAACTGGAAAAGATCTGAAAGGAAGAGTTCGTGACCTTTGTCTTTGATGACCGAAGAAAAGGTACAGCAACCCTCGGCCGTAATAGTCGGTATTGAAGCCGGGACTCGGAGTATTTCCCGAATTGAAATCAGAAACGCCATTGTTTGAGGTAGATTTCTTGGTGTAATAAGTGTAATATGTTATGGCGCAGCACAGTGCAGTTCAACTGATCGCGAGAGAGCTAAATTCAAACATTTACACATATAAGGGGTCCATTAAAAGCACTGAATAAAATGCGTACTGTGAGAGAAACTACTAAAGAGAAACGTTACATAGCGTAGGTGTAAATTGGCTAATAGCCCTGGAACGGAGGGGGGGGGGGGAATCAACCATGAGTATGAGGAACTTTCTTTTACAAAGCAGTGAAAGGTGGGTTTTTAATTTTCCTCTATCTTTACACCACCTATATAATCGTTGAGAAAACATTTATATATTTTTTGCCACTTTTCAATACTGTGCGGGTGATAAAATAGAGAAGAATGAGATGAGCTGGGCATGTGGCGCGTATAGGTTAGGAGAGGGGGGTGTATAGGGTCTTGGTGGGGAAACCGGAAGGAAAGAGACCACTGGGGAGACCTAGGCTTAGATGGGTGGATAATATTAGGATGGATCTCCAGGAGGTGGGATGTGGGTATATGGACTGGATTGGGCGGGCCCAGGATAGAGACAGGTGGCAGACGCTTGAGTGTGGTAATGAACCTTCGGGTTCCGTGAAATGCGGGGTATTTCTTGACTAGCTGCAAACCAGTTAGCTTCTCAAGAAGGACTCTGTACCATATAGTACGTAAGTAAGTATTTGGCGCTTTTCAACTCAGTAACCCCCCACAAATATATTCTAAGGTACAAAAATATTAAAGGGGTTTATGACCCCTTTAAAATTTCAAAGTTACGTCTACGGTGACACTAAATTTCAATACCACATCGAAATCAATAAAATCAAAACACCAACAAATTGTTGGTCCTATTTTATATGATCCATGCGGGCACCCCAAAGAAATCTACATATCTCAGCAGTTTCCCAGTATTACACCGGTTATCGGTTCTCAGTCGCTTTATGTCATATTTACCTGTCTACTACGTCTTCACGTGTTACATTCTTCTGCCTCATCACTCTGTTCACTTCTCTTTCCCACTTCACTTCGGGTCTTTCTCTTCTTTTTCTTAATTCCGACGACCAGGTCAACATTCATTCAGGCCATCTGTCATCTCCCATGCGTAATATTACGTCCACGCCATTTTAACCCGTAATTTTCCATCCTTTTCAGAAATGAGTCACTCCGATTTTTGCTCCTACTTCATTTCTTACTTTTAATAATGGATGTTCTTGCAGCTCTTTTCCAAATATCAGTTCCAGCACTTATAAGCTTTGTCTTTAATCTGTAATCCACTGCCCAAATTTCACAAACGTAGTTGACAGTACTTTCCGCCACAATGTAAAATATTCGTTTCTTTTTATTTAAAGAAATACCCCGAACAATAAAGGTAAAGATAAAGGTAAAGTTTTCCCGTTACAGGCCCGGTGTGGCCCAGAGGGTGGGTAGAGGTATAGATCTACTCTTCCACGACCGCGGCACTAGAAGGGGGTGAGTGGTCAGCAGCACGCCTCGGCCGCACTTTACCCCCAGGAAAGACCCGGTACCCATTTTTACAGGAGCTTGGATAGACCCCAGGGCCGGTTTCGACTGGCGGAAAATCTCTTCCCCACCGGGATTCGATCACCAGACCGTTCAGTCCGTAGTCAGTCGCTACACCGACTGAGCTATCCGGCCTACACCCCGAAGAATAAGCACATCTAAAATGACAACTAAAATGTCTATCTAGCCCCTAAGATAACCCCCTCCCCCTTTTTACTTAATATCGTTTGGTTTTTATTTCACCAGCTACAACACGTGATCTCTATCCGTTGAATGCTGACGAAAATCTCACATGAGTTTCTCACCTAATGCGTGGGTGGCCGGCTCTGAGCTTTCGCCGACATTTATAATCCCCACAGCAAAAACAGGCGAAGAACGCATGTTGCAGTATGGCGCTCTTCATTGCACCTTTTCCCTGTCTTCATACATATTCCAAAGACGAAACCTGTACATTAATCAGGAAACTTACTGACGACTTTGTGTATTCCGTACAACAAAATGCATCAAACAAAATCACACTCTTAAATGTGGATCTTGTCTGTCCGTCCAGTTCTCTAAACGTTAAACTCCTTTCCTGGATTTAGGGGAAAAATAGTTTTGTAAGTGTACGTTTGAATTTGTGGGATCCTATTATGTAGACAGCCGATTTTTCCGCAATGTAGCTACAATTCTACCAGACAAAACTTTGTCACATTCCAGAAAACTGTCATCAATATATGTTAAATTGCGGGGATAAATTAACTGTAATTCCTGGCGGTGAAATAAAATCCTCATTGAACAAGAATGTAAAATCTGACGTCGCCGATTATTTAAAAAATTTCCTGCCGTACCAAATATAGTTCTACCAGTAAAACAGAATGTAAGCCTCAACACCTACGACATTTTCTCGGCACAATTCGACAGGGTAACTACTTAACACAACACAATAAAACACCACTGAACAGTCTTCTTGCTGCATACTGTGGACGGCCGGGATTGTAATTTCGGTATAAAAACTATATTATGGGCGGGACAACCATAGTATCGTTGTTTGAACCCGACAGATGCTGAGATGTGTTTCTTCACCAAAACGTTCAGTCCGCCCCCAGCCCAAATAGCGTCCGATAATGGGCTCTTTGTCCAAACCTGAAGCGGCCTGGCCGTAACCCTGGCCAATAACCTTCACCTAGTATCGAAGTTCAGAATGTGGGGAACTTACCTCCACACACTCCACATCTTTTGGCGTGTACCTTAACTAACTAATCCTTATTTTATGTCACTGGTTTACCACTAAATTTACAATTGTAATTTTTAAAAATTTGTGCAGGCGTGAACAAATTTTCCAACAATATAGAAGACACCGCAAAATTCTAGACATTCTAAAGGTTACAGGAAGCAAGTTCCATACGGAGTATCCACAGATATTAGCCGCCACCGTCCAAACTTTACTCGCCACTGCAACATGGCGCCCGGGATAAGAACACCCCTGATTTAAGCTAAATTCTGTGTTTAAAGTCAGAATTATGTAGCCCGGTGTTGCAAATAAAGCACCTTTTTGCGCTTCTTCTGCTTTTTATTCGATTTAACCTCGTCTTGTTTGATTATAATGTATTTAACATAACCGTGACAACTGATGGCGTACAGTTCTGTTGCTTTACTGCCAACGAATAATTACGGTTACTTATGCACCAGCGTCCGATACGTGCATGAAGAATTGCCATTTAAGCGGCTGTTTTTATGGAGTGGAAGGAATAGCACTGTCACTGTCACTATACCCATTACCCCGTGTACAAGCACCCACCTCGCACTTACATAACAGAAGGCCACATTTGTCCTTCAACAATAACGAAAGCAACGTGTCGTCACGAAGCAATTTTGTCACTCCTGTTGGTCTGCTCGACCCTGAAGGCAAAAGCAACAAAATTTTCCGAAACGTCCGAAACTGTTTACTAATCAACAGGGTGTAACATCCTAGAAGACTTGTAACTGCAGTAATATGGCTCTGATAATCTTTAATCTCGACTTTGTTCACTAGCAAATATTTTGCAGGTAGGTACCGGATGCACCATGTCGAAAAATGATGTAGAGAATTGGAAAATTGTCGATAATGGCGGATTTTAAAGCAGCACGAGATGAGAAAATGACGTCGGAGAATCGAAGAGTCATTATTCGAGATTCATCCGCTGCAATGGAGCTGCCATCGCACTGTACACTTCAGTGTTCACGAAGAACAAGGATACTACAAAGTGTGTGTAAGTTGAGCACCAAAATGGCTGAAGGAAGATCACAAAAATCGCCGTTCAAAGACGCCTCTTTCACATGTAAAGGGTAAAACACAAATGAAAGGAGATCCTGAAATTCACAGTGACAATGAGTCCTGGATGCAAAATTTCACTCCTGAAACAAAACACGCTTGAGTGCAGTTAAAGCACCCAACTTCTCCGACAGCCAGAGTGTGTGTCAGTTTGCTTAGAAAGTTCCCATATTTTTAATATGGGATGCAGAAAGAGCCGTCCAATTTGGATTCGAGCCTCGAGACACAAAAATCAACGTAAACGCACAAAGTAACCTGGACATGTCGCGAGGTCTGATCGTTCGGCACGACAAGCAAACCCACACGAGCATGCCAGACGCAAGGTTTGTTGCAGTCATTTCGCTCTGAACGTCTGGACAATCAACCCTACAGTCCTTCACTTATCCGTCGGACTGCCGTTTGTTGGGGCCGCTGAAACAACACTTAAAAAATCACGCAAACGTTAGTCATTGGTAAAAGAACTGCATATAAATACTGACTCTTCAATGAAAAAAATCTGGTGATAAGAGTCACATCAAAAGAAATGTGCTTCAAACTTCATAGAAATCTGATTTGGTTTGATTTGATTTGATATGATGCAGACTTTCCGTCAACAGGAAGCGAAAGAGATCAGAAACAAATTGATTCACATCGCACGGTCAAACTGCGCTCAATAATTGAGTGACCACAAGCTGTATAAATGTGGTCACTCAATTCCCAGCAGTGACTGCACTGACTGGGACTGCTGTTTTCGTTACGGCGTCCTGCCCAGACCTGCAGTCCACCCAAGCTTATATTCAATCAACACCAGAAACCACCTCCCCAGTGTAAGACAACCGGAGAGCAAACGCGATTTCTCACCACCATCTGCCGTACAATAATGGGATATGCGGAACTTTATCGCAGTTACGTCACACGCTGTCGTGGTGTGATGCTTAAACACAGACAAAAGCTTTCCCTTTAAGCAAATATACTTTTCGGAAGGCCTGTATTGCCAATGTGATGAACGCTATTGCCTGTGACGGTCTGAGTGGGAACAGAAAACATGACACAGGAAAAAGCAGTGACTGCGTTTTACTGTCCCAGTGAGCCAAGAAAACATGTCCCGTGTCACAAATGCGCAGTGCTTCAGTAGAGTCATGTTGGCGTTTCAATCGATATTATTTTGCAGTCGGACATAGTACGAAGATGAAACAAGTGACATTTTAAAGACATAATGCCAATTTTGGCTTTGTATTCAATGACTCCCAATATATCTTCTATTGGTCGCTTGTCAGACACCCAATCGGACTGCAGTTATTTCCAAACATGACAAAGTAAATGTGTCGAAAGCATCGCTGATCCTATGTTTACGCGAGCAAGGTTTTTGTGGTTCTACACTACAGCGCTTGCTTGACACATTTCCAAAGGTAAAAAAGTTGGATGAGGTCTGGGGAACGTAGTGGCCCTTGCTTCCTTCCCCCTCCACCAGTCAACATGCGTGTAAAATATTCATCAAACTATTCGCGAAGGAAGCCGGCGAATTGAGGAGGGGCGCCCTCAGGTTGAAAGTTAACAGCTTTAGTCTAAATCTGAAACATCACAAAGACATCCAACACACAACGGTATGAGGTCGATATCACGGTTGATTCGTCTAACAGAAGAACGCCTATCACTCTGTCAAGCGCACGGCCAAGTAACACATTAAATTTTGGGCTGCCACAAGTGTGATCTTCAAAGGTGGAGTAGTTTTTCACGAAATCATATGCCGACGCGCCAGTGGACATGTCCGGAAATGTGAAATGTGGTCTTAAAACTGGGCACTATCTTACCTAAGAACTGTTTAACACTGTCGATCCCACATAGGATATGTATAGCAAAGTTATGTTTTTTGTGATTGTAGCCTTTGCAGAATTTGTGCAACAAGCAGTAGAAGTTTATTCACACCACGTGAACTGTTGTGCTCGCAGTCTCTAGCTGTTTTGTGCACGTACGCCCACATTCCTTTTGGTTGAGGTCTTCCTGGACGTTTCTTGTCACGTGAACTTCCTGGCTCCTTTTTAACTGCTCTTCCAACCAGCAAATGTCCGTTCTTGTGACTGCAGTTAATTAAGCATGCGACAATATTCACGCTGAACACGCATCACGCCGAATATTTCTTTGCGTTGGCAACATTGTAACTAAGTAGGTGCCCAAGTTCCACCGCTCATCTCGTAACTTTGACTATTCCAAAACAGTGTGTGTGTGTGTGTGTGTGTGTGTTTGTGTGTGTGTGTGTTTGTGTGTGTGTTTGTGTGTGTTTGCGTTTGTGTGGGTGTTTGTGTGTGTGTTTGTGTGTGTGTTTGTGTGTGTTTGCGTTTGTGTGGGTGTTTGTGTGTGTGTGTTTGTATGCGTGTGTATATGTGTTTGTTTGTGTGTGTGTGTGTGTGTGTGTGTTTGTGTGCGTTTATGTTTTTGTATGTTTGTGTTTGTGCGTGTGTTTGTGTTTGTGTTTGTGCGTGTGCGTGTGTTTGTGCGCGTGCGCGTGTTTGTGTGTGTGTGTGTGTGTGTGTGTGTGTGTGTGTGTGTACGCCACTTGTAAAACTAAAACTCGTCTTCCTCCGAAGTCTCACTGTTAAAAACAGCCAACAGAAACCCCACAACGACTTTACGTATTGGAATCAAATGTAAAGCACCGTGCATATTTCGCCTGAGTCGCAGATAGAAGTAAGTAGTAGCCTCACGTCTAATTGTTGTACTAGAGCACAAAGTCCCCAGCATCCTTTGAATAGAAGCTGGAATACCTACCAGAGATGGGCCACATAGCATGTGAAGAAGAAACAACCTGTGCAGGGAATCGAACCCCGTCATCTATACCTCATTTAGTCCGTCAGTCACTGTACTGACCGAGCTACTCCGGAAGTTTTGTTTTTTATTAATTATTTTCAGAGGCATCAGCGTTTTAAAGCTGTCAGGACTTTCTGAAACACCCTATATATTTATATGTTCAAACGACTACACAACAATAAAATACAGTACAAATACAATAGTTTGTTAATATATGACACTCCTACACGTTTCAACGTAACATGGCCAAGAAGGTGGTTAACAAAGAAAAAAAACTAGTTACGGCTAATTACATCATAGATGTACACATATGAAGCTAAAATACACGTGTTAAATAAGTTACGTAATAAAATGACTACTTTTTCCTTTGTTAACCATCTCCATGAAGATGGTCATGGTAGGCCGCAACACATAGGAGGAGTGCCATATATTACTACATTTATCATATCTGATTGTAGTGTAGTCGTTGGTACAAACATTGTGAATTAATTTACTGACTGGAAAATGGATAATACTAAATACTCTGTACATAATCAACTTCCAAGAAAGTAAGTTTAAGATTAGATATTTTAACCCCAAATTGGATTTTAGAATTTTTTTTCTAAACCTTTCACAATTTGGAGCTCTTTCTTTCTGTATTGCGACACATACAGCAGGCCCACGTGGAGTCAGAACCACAAGTAAAACTTATGAACTTAATTCGACGGACGGGAAGAGACTGGTTTGGTTTCTCACACGCTTCGTATTTATTTTGTATCATTATTGTTCGTTAGTGTAGAGTCACTAGGCTATTGCCTGAACGATCCGAGGAATCGGGGTTCAATTCCCAGCTACAGAAAGATATTCTCTTCCCAGATGCTTCCGGACCGAACCTCGGCCCTACCCACCCTCCTGTTCACTGGGTGCTGTGTGTTCTTGGTTGGTCATTCGCCTCCATTTAGTGCCGGTGTTAAGAATGAATGGTTACATACCTCCGCTTCCTCATATGCCTTCGTGGCATGCATATGCACAATTTCAACTTCACTGGCCAAATTTCTGAAGTGGCCAATAGAACTTTTCTAGATCTAGTTTTACTAAACGCCTTAAAAATCTTTGTACGGATGTTATATTACATGCTGCCAGAGACATATGTATCGTTAGACATACGGACACAACCAAACTCTCCCTTCAACTTAGTAATATGCAAATTACTTAGTCCAGCGTAGCTTTACAGATTTTTGGTGGAGAATCCTGAGGGAAAGGGACGACTTAAAAACCCCAGGCTTACATAGGAGGAAGTGGGATGTCGGGGCTTGGACGGGATCGAGCTGGCTCAGGATAGGGACAGGTGGCAGGCACTTGTGAATGGAACAATGAACCTTCAGGTTCCATAAAATGCTGGAAATTTCTTGGCTAGCTGATAACCGATTAGCTTCTCAAGAAGGATTCTGTTCCATGGGGTAAGTAAATAAGTCCATCACAACTGTAAAAACTTGTTTTGTTACATAAACAGTAATTTTACAGAAAAAAATTATTGTTTTTGTAACAAAAGTACTTCTGTTCGACAGCGTTATTTATATATTTTTAATTTACGAAGCACAACGGTATGGCTTACAAAAAATTATTTGCCTAAAAGATAAATGGACATACTGCACGAGGCACCATTTCACACGTTACCACATACATTACAATAGATACGTTTCTTTTCACTAGTTTCCATGCACTTTTGACGAGTTTATATTCCGTTATGTAGAACTGTACATGGACTCATCATCAGATTTCGTGGGCTACATGCTTCCTACTTCCTACACATTACTAAACTAAAAACTCCGTGGCCTTATTCCGCACGCGAACTATACCGACAGAGCGGCCGCCGACTGTCGGCGAAGTTAGTGCCAACTTTTGCGGATAGAGGGGTGTCACGTGGTCAGCGCAACGGGTCCCCACAGCCGTTAATCTCTGTTTTCTAGACCTGGAACCGCTACTTTTTTCATTCAAGTAG
>Ga0123353_10013114_pt1 | contig 11849 bp, 7 predicted proteins | sample TergutLab28metaG_3_FD_92763 | JGI IMG/M metagenome (GOLD analysis project Ga0123353, IMG submission 92763) | Labiotermes labralis P3 segment gut microbial communities from Petit-Saut dam, French Guiana - Lab288 P3 | ecosystem: Host-associated > Arthropoda: Insects > Digestive system > Gut ... | reverse complement strand
TGCGGAGATTCGAGAGGGAAGTGGTGTTATCGCAGAGTGTATAGGCGGGGGGCCTTCCAGCGGTGTCTTTTTGTGTGTGGAGAGGGGGTTTTGTATTCACATGATGCCTGTTTGCTGTCTATGTGAATGCAATGTACTGCAAATCTGGCAATCATCACCTATACAGCACAGCAATCATGGGGCACACTTAATAGTTACTTCTACTGTCAACTGTCTTTGAATCAGGGAGTTTAAGCACATACTGCAAATGACATAATGTGTGTACTTAATAAATACCCCACATTTCTTCCAAAACTTTTTCTCTGAACTGTACAGTGAAATGTTCACAAGTGTGTACTCAGGCCCAGAAGTAAGTACACTTACAATGAATAATGTGTACAGATGGTTACACCTATGTAATAAAATTGTGACATACGTGAAGTTTCACCAAAGTCTGGCATCTAATTTAGGGCCATAAATATAGCGGTTCTTAAGGTTAACACAAGTCAAAATGTTTTTGATACATTAATGTACGTCTACTATGGCAGCTTCACCAAAAGCAGTCCATTTCATGCAGACACACAGGGGGACACATGAAAAAACTACTGACTGCACTTTTGTTTCAGCACACCTAAAAAAACTAGATATTGTACAGAAATGATTAAAGTTACAGACAAAATCAAAATACCGGGTGATTAAAAATATGTTAACCTTGACACTGGGTTTGTGTTATAATATTTTCAGTGCTGAATATAAACACTCTGAATGGCAAAAGGAAGAATTAGTAGTAAAATAGGGAGTTTGTGCACTGGGCAGAGGAAAGGATGAAGGCTGTGCTGTGTATGGAGGTGTACCAGTCTGTAACAGTACAGACTGTATGAGGCACTGTTTCCATAGCAAAAGATTGAATCCTGATGTGTCAACATTTTTAATCACCCTGTATATGTAAGCACATGTTTACAATGAGCTGAACAATGACCAACAGCAAAGTTGTCTATTTTGTTTGTTACCATGAGTAGACAAACTGTATGACTCACTGCCTTCTTCTAAGAGAACTGAATCTAACAGCACGTTCAGTATGCAAACAAACATTTAAATAACAACAGAATGAATGATTTACATTTTTTGTTTGGTGATTCATAACAAAGTGTTCATTGTGAGCGGACGGTCACCACATTTGAGCCATTACACATCTAGAAAATGCATATTTGTGCTGACAGCTCTAGCCTGCTTCAATTCTGTTCAATCACTGAATACAACATATTTCATTCAATATATATTTTCACACTCAATGAACAATTCTTGTTATTTGAAGATTCTTGATTCCTACATTAGGCCTTCTGAACTTCAACTATATATACACAATTGTTATAATTGATACATGCACTACGTAACGTACATGGTTTGCCCACACTGTAGTACTCCAGGCAAGTTTAATTATAAATGACATAACTGAATGGCACTTGGCAGGGCAACTTGGAAGCAAGACGAGAAAGCAGGTGTGCCATCACAAACATATATAATTGCTGTTGTATCAGTCATTCTAGTATCAAGAATCACATCAGTGGGATAATTACCTAACACCATACACCATTCCAAAAGTCACTTACACATTCCAATCTATGTCCATTAATTATAACTTAAAAAAGCAATGGAACATTCCGTGCAAGGCTGCACTGATACGACCACAGGAATCAGTCACCCAAATGACAGCCATGAATGATGCGTATTATAAGTAACAGCTATAACAGAAGTTCAATTGATGAAAAATTTGTCCAATCAAACACTGACAAAAGGCTAAAACTGTATACACAACCACAACTGTGAACAAAAGGACTATGAGAAAACTGTATTCAGGGATGTAAAGCTGTATAGTCTGGTAGAAATGTACCAACATTTTTAACAAACCTGTTGCCTCTATTTTCAGGGTAGAATAATAAGGCACGTATGGAAAAACATGGTAAAGATACAGGGATAGCCAAAAAGGATGTGGCTCTGTAAGTGAACCAGTGGAGGCTAGTGGAATAAAATCACTTTATTCCATACATGTTTTTGCCTCATTCTTCCTTGGTCCCACCCACTAACGCTGGTTCAATGAAAGATCTGTGTGCTCTATGTCTGTCCTTACACCTTCTTATATCTTACCCTCAAAATAAAGACAACAGATTCTTCAGAAGGGACAGTAATTTCCTATAAGATTACAAGGCGTCACAGCCCACCAGACAGTATTTTTCACAGTCACCAACTTACACAGATCCAAAACTGATCACTGGGTAAAATAAAGTTGCATGTGGAGTGAAAAAGCAGTTTAGAGGTTTTGGTGAGTTGGGAAGTGGCTGATACTGTTGGTGTGGTGAGAAAGAAGCTTTGAGGTGTTTAGTATGGTGTAAAAGTGAGTGAGAGACTGTTGGTGAAGTGATAAAATGTCTTTCAGTTTGCTGACAAGGTAGAAAGTGGCTTAGATTTTACAGGTGTGACACGTTGAGCTCTGAAGGTAGTTAATGAGGCAAAAAAAAAAATAGATTTGAGAGGTAATACTGGACTTTTAATAACACAGTATCCACTATCTTGTTTTTTCTTCCTGGAGGAAAGCTGTTGGGAAGGAAGGAGACTGCATGGGGAAGTAATATGGAGGCAACTAATAAACTAATTCTGTGGGAAGTCATCACCATCAAGATTAAAACTTCAAAACTGCTGGGCCAATCTTCACAGTTATGTTAAAAAAATAAATGCAATAAGCACTGCTAAATAAAATAAAATAACAATTGATTTACAGCTATGTCTACAAATCTGTACCGACAGCACAAATACGAACTACTGCTCCTGAATTACAAATCCTTGCCCCAATAGAAATAACTGCTGCTTCAGCAATGCAATTACATTTCTAGCACATTAATTCATGATGCTGAAGCACAGCAATACTGCATATATCTGCTGTTTATCTGGTGTCTCCAGATATGGCTTGTGCCATTGTTTTTTCATGGTCAGTACATGGTAGGTACTGTGTCTAGTCGTACTGGATGTTGTCTGCCTACTGTCTCCAGGTGTGTGGTCTGTGTTCCTGACATGGGGAATGCCTTAAAATTTGTTAAATATACACTTATAGACAGCCATGATGGGGTGATTAATTCTAAGGAGTTCTGCAACAGGTTTCCACACTTCATCCAATGTCTGGTATTTCCAACCGAACGCAACATTTAGGACGGTACATCTGTTTCCTTCAACAGGTGAGAAAGTGATGAAACACCTAATTGGTTGGGCCTACTACAAGTTCATCTTGATCAACTATACTGTCCAGTGATTCAGAGTGGTTTACTCTAAAGAATGCAACTGAATACTACCTCACCAGCTCCAAACCTCAGAACAAAAACAGATTCATTTACCAAAACACAGTATTCTGTTTAGAACAACAGACAATGGACAAAGTATTCCAGAAGCCCTGTAACATGAATGAAAGATAATACTGAAATCTCTGGTGCAGCATGTAAGTAATAAGTCTCAGTAATATATGGGGTGCACCACTTGAAAGAGTATCAATAGCAATGGTAATGGTGTCAGAACAATCCTGACATATTCACTGCAATGCAATGCACTTGCTTCATATAACCTGTCACCACACTAAGGTTTTACAATATCCCACAGATCACCTTCTAAAAGAGAGGGATGGATGTCAGTGCACATCTCAACTATGCAGAGGGAACAGGCCACAAAAAAATAACACTGTCATAAAACAACTAAAACTGAATATGGCTTCAATCAAGGAACCCACAATTACACACTTCTTTTCCCAGCAACATATTGTGTACTTCAAGCACACTGGGAACCAGTGAACTGCAGTAATCCACATTTAGGCAATACCACGGAAAGAAGTACAGTGAACCAACCCCTCTCCTTACCTCCCTTGAGCTGCTACATTTCCCCCTCCACCATACTTCCTTCTACTCCCAGCCAGTCATCACCACTGCTGTTCACTCAAATATCAGCAGTGATAACATTCACTAGCAAAGAGTGTCTGGGCTGTTTGGAACAGACCATAAATGAGGCTTCAGAGTAATAAAGAAGACAGCTGGGGTAAGCCCTGAGCAGTGGCACTGCTAGACTTTTCAATGCCCAGGCCAAATAATCACAGTGGCCACCCCTTACTAAAACTATGAATTTAAAAACATCACAATGAATTATTGAATTTTACATTACTCAGCTCAATAATTTAAATTTTACTGAGTGCATAAAATCAATTCTTTTCATTGATAATATTCATCTTGCCACCCCATGCACTTTCCCACTGCACATGGACACAGCATTCACCCCTCTGTCCCCATGCAACCCAATGAGCACCATCATCCTCACCTGGGACTTCTTTTCATACCCTCGTTAAACATATGCTGTAGGTACCCACTCAACCATAGCAGCCATCCAATTACTTATATAGTACAATAATGTAAAATGAAAAGCACAGTTAAGAAAATATTACATCACCTACCAATTTCTTTAGAAAAGTACGTTTTTTCATTTCTTCAAAAAATAAGATGAAGTGCAACATCTTGAAGGAATATAACTTGTGGAGTAGCCAGCCTGCAACTACAGCAAAATATAACACATGTCAATGGGCTACTAGATCAGGAGACAGTCGCTTCATGCACTGAATGATCAGAAAACTACCACATCATATCTGAACAGCTATCTTGTGCCTTCATGTGTAAGTTTTAGTATTTTCCTTGAAAATGGTTAGGTGATAAACCATTTTCAGACTGCTGTGCTTATTCATCCACTTAGCTATCTATTAGTCCATAATACGATGGGTACTGTTGCTTGTTAATAATTACGTCACTGACAGTCTACAGTGACAGCAGAATACCCTGGTGTCTGCAGTGATTACATAGAAGATCATATCTGCCAACATTAAAATTAGAAAAATTATAACAAGCCATTATAGCACATTTCAGACTTCAGACAAATTCACCAGCATTCAATCTGGCAGCAATACTGTTATAATTGCAACATAGCTCATCTTCAAAAACCTCATTACAAAGACTCACAAAGTGGGAATATGAACAGGTAACCCATAATTTATGCAACAGATGCACACCAAGGAAGGGTTGTTTTAAATTCAAAATATCTATTCCCATCTTCTCTTTTTTCCTTTCTTTCGTTACTCTTTTAGAATCCCTGCTTTCGATTTTCATTGAAAAATATACTAATTCCCTTATTTTTACAGAATTCACTGCAGCTCTTCACAATCCCCATTTTCTGTGTTATATCTGAAATTCTCATGACAGTAAATATGAAAATTATGGTCTTTTGGGATGTGACACAATGCACTTTAATAGGTACTATCAGTTTGAAAGAACATGCAGCACCCTCCATTTCTTCTATTCTTAAAGATGAAAGCAACAGGTTGTTTCAAAACACTATTACCTACCTACTGAAATACACTGTGTCACACATTGAAAAGTCATGGCCTTCTTAGCTTCTGGGTTTGTTTTGTACACTTAATATTTTCATTACTTTTAGTCCTGACTAAACGGAATTAATTTACGAAAAATCATGTGAAACATTACACAAATTTCACATACCTACCACTACTCCCATGGAGTACATATATTTTCCATGCACACTTTTTCTACTCTGCATTCCTCATACGTCCTGATGTGCATTACCGTTGTAAACAATTCACCTGTGGCAAGGCTACAGTGCTGAAGGTATCAGAGAGTAAAACATTCCTCTTCTTCTTACTTTGTTAAGAACTCACTTTGGGATTTATGCAATGAATGTTTAATATATATGCTCCCAACTAAAATTCATCTAACATTTAGTATTAGGGCCCTCAATACTAAAATGCATTGCCAACCAGTAAGCAGCTATGGAGATGAAAGACCCTGACATGATGCAAGCCCCCACCCCCCAGCCTTAAAATGGATTGGTTTTATGAAATGTGTACAAAGCAAACAATAATTCTCTGTTATACTGACCTACTGTGCCTTATATTTAAGTGCTTGTTATCACATCCAAACACAATTACAGAACTGCAAACAGACTCTGCATGGAAGTCCATACTTAACAAGCCTCAGTATTTCTCAATCAAACTTTGTATTAACAAAACAGTTATTAAAATACATGATCAAAACAGCAATAAAAATTCTCTATTAATCAAAGTGCATGATAAATTTGGCCATGAGAGAGGTGTTATGATACATATATCTTATATTTCTGAAAGCACTTGAAAGATACCGAACACAAGCAATCATGCAAGATACGGGTTTCTCACAACAGTCACTCCAAAACAAAGCATTTGTCACCCAACATTTTTCCAACCATTATACTAATCTTGTACAGTCCTGACAATGGCACATCACAATTAAAAGCAACTGCCAGTGGGACTTGTCCATCACCCAGTGTTTAAAAAGTAAAAGCCAATGATCATTTTGGAAACAGAGTCTGCTTCTGTTTTCAGGGAAAAAGGCAGGGAGGCACCTTGTCAGCTGTGCACATTAGACAGAACAACCTCAGTCCCTTGGCTCTTAGATGGAAGAGTAATGCTTGACAAGACCAAATGCTGAGTGGCCAAATTAACAGGTTCTTCAAAATATTTTTTTAACTTGTATGAAACTTGTATTTACTTGTCTTCTACCATATTCCATTGTAACCATAATTAACGTAATTTTGCACATAAATAAAAGTTCAATAAACCACTTAATGGCCTCACACATCTCTTTATCCTTAGAAACTGCTTATGGTTCCAGTTTTAATGTCTGTCATAATAAGGACTGAAGAATTCACAATCACCAAAATTGACAAAATCTTGATGAGTGGCTAGTCATGTCATTTTCAAGCTCGTATGGAGGATGTCATGACAATGTAACAAGCAAACACAGAATTTGTGAGGCCAGAGTAATGCGATGGAGGTAATTAACCAAGTACATGCTTGTCTCTGCAGAGAAATATTTTATGAACATAGAACTGTCCATTTTGTAAAGCTGAGAGGACGACAAATTTAGGCACACTACAGTCTTCTGGACTGTAGTAATAATAATTTGGTATATGTGTACCAACATTTTTGAGGTACCTACTGCTTCCATCTTTAGTGATGAACTCCCTGAAGATGGATGCAGCAGGTCTGTCTCAAACACTGGTACCAATCTACGAAACTACACAGCAATACATCTCGGACACTCTTCTAATCCAAAGAACAAATGCAGCATCACACTATATCTCCCACATTCTTTTACTCTTAAGATAAAAGTAGAAGGTCCCATAAATCCCGATACCCATCTACCAAAACATGTGGCATCACATCCCATTTAGAGTAATCACTATAGTCATCACTGTGAGAAACCAAAATCTTACAAGATAACTTACATTTGTATGTAGGAACTGTACCTACACAGCTGGCCAAGTAATACACTATTTTGCCTTAAAAATTTTGGTTTATGAAGGAAAATGTCATGTAACGAGATAAATACATTATTTGTCAGCGACGTCAGCACCAAGTCCAGTTTTCTTATATATGCACCATAATACCCTTTCATGCCTTATGGTTGCTTGTTACTGACACAACCTTTGCCTATGTCACAAAAATATGCGCTACATGGTGGTATAAAAATCAAGCGCAAATTATAAAATCAGCACCATCTAAAGATTTATAGCATAAAAGCCTCAATATTTTTCATTAAAGTTTTGTAGTGTCAACTAATAACAATATAAATATCTTTCATAAACAGAAATATTATTAACCCTTTCCACTCCCACAACAACATGTGCAGTTAACCTGCCACCTGCTGGACAAATATTCAGCTCCACATTCAAGGCTTCTTCAACACATACATGAACTATGGTGCACAATGGAAGCACTGCATTACAGCTGAAACTTCCGGTTCAACTTCCATTTAAATATCTTTCTGAGTAAGTAATTTTCACAAAGCACAAAAGAGACAGAGAGGGAGAGCAATAAGTTAAAAGATGTTGGAATGGAAAGGATTAAAATTTGACAGATTATTAACTTCTAAAGATGGATATGCTAAACATCAACCATGAATAATTTCTCCTCAGGCTGCATACATCCACACTGAGGTGACACTAATGGAAAACAAAAAACAAGACAGGCAATGTACGTATAATGTAACAATGAGGCACATTCATGCAACCACTGTTGCAGTAAGAAAAGCAAAAAGTATTACATATTCCAAGAGTATGTAGCCTTCGGTACTCAGCATGAAATGCACATGCACCATATTGTCATCTGTGGACTCCCCGGCTCTATTATATTTTTCCACATTATCTCATTAATGGCACAATTAAAAAAAAACAGTTACCAAACATAAAACATGTGTTTTGATTTTCTCTACTAATTCTGTCCCAAACATTTCTCATTCTAACATGAAGTGAGCGCGATATGATCAAAAATGTATATTGGGCTTCACGTAAAGTACCCGTTATTCTTGTACAATTTTAATGAACTTGAATTTTCTTGGCAGATTTTTTAAAAATACTCATACATCAACTTTCACAAAAATCCACTCAGTAGGAGCCGAGTTGTTCTGTGCAGATAGACAGACAGACATGACTAAGCTAACAGTTGCTTTTTGAAATTTTGAAAACGCACCTAAACACTGTTCAGAACTGCAAAGAGCCCAGCCTGGCCAGCATATGAATGGTCCCTCATGGGGTTATCACCTGTATATAACCTGGTATTAGTCAGATAATATACATTTTTTTACTCAAAAAAAGAGCTAAGGAATGCCTGCCCTTAAAAGGATGCAAGTTAGGAAATGTACATAACATGTAACAATTCTGGCCCATTTTCTCACATTTTTCTAATTATCTCGATAACTGAATGACCCACAGAAAAGTTCATGGAGCATAAAATGTGTTACACTTTCATCTACAACTTTTCTGCTGTACACTTTTTATTCTGATAAAAATTTATCCAGTTATACAAGAGTTAAGCTTGAGATGGCCACAGAAACACATGTTGTTCCTAATGTGAAGCATACATTACACTTAACTGATTTCAACCAAAACTAGAACGAATTCACAAGTTTTAGTCAGCAACTCAATACTGGATATCACGAAAATCCATTCAGCAGTTCTTGACCTGTTACATGCGGACAGACAACAATGCAGCTTCATCAAGTACATCCCAGCAATACAAATGTGCCTAAAAAAACTATTACCCATTGACTTCCAGACATCAATACACACAGTGTATGAACTGAAACATAATACAGATAAATGGCACATCTACACCAAAAACACTCATACACCTGTATGTCTTCATTGAGATACCATATAACCAATTCAAATACCATCAGCACAATATTTATTGTCACATGTAGAAGCAATCTAAACCACCTGTCAAATAGAAACAATCATATTCAACAGTCAATATGTCAAACATTTCTCCTTTTGCCAACATCTTAATGGAACATTGGACAGAAAGTTCTCACTCCCGTTGAGTGACATGCTCCGGTAAAATATTAAGACTTCACAGTAACAGCCATCAAAGTTAACGAAAATCATCTCCAGTTATGATGAATTTGTGAGATGAACTATCGTTAAATGTGCGTTTACGTTTCACAAATTAATACCGTGTTAAAATTAGACAGTTAAAAAAGAACATGAGCACTCTTTGTTTACCCCATGTCTGCATTAACTGCAATATTAGAGCAGTATGCACTTTATGGGACGTCTTCTTTTTCTTCCATTCTTCTCCACCTCTGCTGGTGGTTGGTTGCGAATTATACGCACAACCTGCAAGTTATAAAGCAGTAATCATTCTCTACAGATTAAACAGAATACTGCAAACTGTATGCATAACCCACAATATATGAGGCATGTACACCTGAAACCAACTTGAGGGTGCTCACAGGTGAAGAAATTGCAACAGTCAGAAAAAATCTCCACAGACATTTAGACAGGAGTTCCACTGATGCATTAGCCAGCATATTCTATCTGCAAGGAATTCCTTCAACCACTGCATAAACCACTATACCATAGCATCCTGTACATCACAGTCAAATTGAACATGTAAGCTTTGAAGGTTTTCTCTATATGCCAAAAATGTGCAATTCACAAAGTGATAAGTCTGGGCTGTATGCAGGATACACAAAGCACCTCCCATTGCATGGCATTCAGCTGATCCTGTACTCTGTGGGCCACAACAGGACAGCCACTGTTGTGGAGCTGGATGGTGTCAGCAGCACATATGTACAGTTGTTTCTTCTTGATCTTCATATACAGCTTTAGAAATGTTCAACAATAGTGGTTTCCATTCATTGTGTCACTATGTGATTTTAAGTGCTGAAGCAGGGGTCCTTCCATGTCCCTCTGGTTGTTGGGATGGATTCACTGTCTGGTATGCCATCTTTAAGCTGTCCTCTAAAGTCATTCATGCTAGCTGCTTACCCAGTGGACTATACTGCCCTACACAACTGTCTGACAGTGTGTTTCCTGAATCACATGTGCAGCTGCACCATCTACACCATCATAGTTTTTTATGTTTTGTTGATCGTGCATCCTTGTATAAGCTTGTAAATAAAGACAACTTGGTGCACAATTTTTCTTAGTATGTTACCTTCTTTTCTCTACATGTTTTGGGCGACTATGTGCCCATCAACGGAAGAAATATCTGTAACTATGCGACACTTGGTATTTATCACTCTGTGTGAATGACTGGTGTGCAGAGTGTAATGAATTGCACCCTGCACCCCAGACAGTCATCCACACAGAGTGACAAATACCAAGTGTCACATAGATACAGTTATTTCTCCTGATGATGGGCATACAGTCGCCCGAAACATGTAGAGAAAACAAATAAACATACTAAGAAAAACTGGGCACCAAGTTGGCTTTATTTACAAGATTACACCACAACAGATTTCAGTTTTACATGCCTCATGTAAAACTGTGAAACAGGCTGTAATATTCTCTAAACATTGATCAGATGATCACAAATTATATGCAAAACCTGCAATACACAAAGCTGTAATAATTCTCAGAAGACTGGGTGATTGCATCACCACACTACATTCCAGCTGTTTAACCACAGTAAAAACCCAAATTTTATGTCCTCACATTTTGCATTTTCCATGATTTTACATACTTCTTGTACGGGTCCTGACAAATGCCCATAAGAACAATGTTTACTGGATATTACACTTTCACAGATTTTAGGTCATTTTTAGGTATTCCCCACAAAAATATAAAATCAGGATTTTAATGTCATCCCATGCAGGAGTCCTGACAAAACTACTGCTGTTAAGCTGTTACATAAATGATGTGACTTACATAGAAGCCCAATGCCCTTTACCACAAAGTCTTTACCCTGTGCAAGTTAACAAAAGATGGGAAAGAATGAATGGAAGGCTAAGGTTAAGGAGGAAAATATTGAATAAGGCTGTAGCACAAGGCGGGAAAAAAAATTTAAATCTTGCTCAAAAACCATTAAAATGACAGTTATACCTCATGAAAGGCTGCATCCACATTGAGGGGTGGATCTTTGGCACTGGTCTCTATGTAGGGGATTCCCAATTTGTGAGCCAACTCCCGACCAGATTCCTCAGTAACTTTCCGGAGGTGCACCAGATCCACTTTGTTGGCTACCAGTAGCATTGGATACAAGTCCCTACAGTGCAAAGCAGTACAAAATGGTAAATTCTCCGCACAGCAACAAGAGTGAAGAGGCAACTGTAGTTCATGGGAACGAAGTCTGAATCCTTTACTGGACTTCATGTCAACTAACAGCAGGCATGCATCAGTGCCCATTCTTTGACAGTGAATAGATACTCTTATTGCCAATATCACAATCTACAGTGGCGAAATCTAAAGTTAAGTATTACACCGAAATTAATAAATTAAAGTTCACTTGCATAATT
>Ga0123353_10013112_pt1 | contig 11849 bp, 4 predicted proteins | sample TergutLab28metaG_3_FD_92763 | JGI IMG/M metagenome (GOLD analysis project Ga0123353, IMG submission 92763) | Labiotermes labralis P3 segment gut microbial communities from Petit-Saut dam, French Guiana - Lab288 P3 | ecosystem: Host-associated > Arthropoda: Insects > Digestive system > Gut ... | reverse complement strand
CTGCCGAAAAATGGGGATCAGCCGGAGTCCTGCACACAATTTTTGACCAATATTTCAAGTTTACACCGCAGTACCCGTGCATTGACGCAGGCTGAGCCACATTTGGCGGTGGCCCCTGAACAGTAACCTCCGCTTAAATTCTTGCTGATAATCGTAAGGATTCTTTCTTGACTTCATATGTTTCTGGTACTATAATAGATTGTGTAGATCCCGCAGGGCTTTATTGTATGAATTAGGTGAAATTGTAAGCGAACGCGATAGTCAGGATACATGTAGTCATCAGGTTAAGCGAAGGATTGAAAATTCCTGGGGGGGGTTGCCAGTCTGCCTGTATCGGATACATGATGTCCTGTGGTATTGGGTCGTTTGAGTCTTGCCTGGTTTTGTTCGGACGTGGTTTACGCAGCCGCGTCACAGACTATGCCATCAAAGCATTAACAATTTACATTGGAGGGAAAAATATTGAAGAAAAGGTTGGTTAGCAGCTTGATTACGTTGGTTTTACTGTCAACGTTAATCATGCCGGCATTCACAGTGTCGGTGCAAGCCGTCACACTCGACAAAAGCTTTACGATTTACCTGTGTCCCAATACCCATCTGGACACTGCCTGGCAGCACCCATTCCCGGAAGTCGCCTACAGCGGCGGCAATAACGGTGTAATGCCGATGTTCACGCGAGCTACTACTGCGTTGAGTGACCCTGCGTATGCAGGCCAGTTAAGGTTTACTACCTCGGCTTCAGCGCACCTCAAGATGCTTAAGGATTATTACAATATGGATAATCCTACGGCAAACCAGCGCTTGTGGGATATCACAAAAACACTCGTTGACAATGGACAGCTTGATCTTGCCGGCGGCCAGATCGTCGAGCCCGATCTGAACGTCCCCAGCGGCGAGTCCCTTGTCCGTCAGAGCCTTTACGCTCAGCACTTCTTCCTCAACAACTTCACAAGAAACGGCCAGCCCTACAAGTCCCTGACCGGCATGGTACCCGACGTTTTCGGTTTCTGCGGTCAGCTTCCCCAAATTCTTATGAAGTCCGAAATAAAGTATTTCGTGACGAGTAAGGTCAACTGGAACAATCAGGACGGCGGCGGCGCCGCCATCGGCAGCAGCTATAACCATTACAGGACGGCAGGCGGCAACGGCAACCGCGGCCGCGACTCCGACATCATGACCTGGCAGGCCCTCGACGGGGAGAGTACGGTCATTGCAAACTTCCTGCAGGCTGACTACAACAACACTGCCCCCAACGGGCAAATCCAAAACGCATTTGACGCCAACTGGGTCGTCGCCACAGGCAACGACGCTTCCGGCTTCCCCAATAACCGCAACTTCCACGGCGGAGTAAGGAGTACCGGGATCAAGAAGGCCGTGTTATTCTACGGAGGCGGCGACTTCGGGCAGGGCATGAGTACCGCCAACAGCGGCGCCACCAGCGGCGGCAACAGCTTCAGGCATCATGAATATGTAGCGACACAATCCCCCGGCACGCTTGTCACAGTCAAAACGTCCACAGTAACCCAGTTCTTCGAAGAACTCGTCGCGACTGAGAATCTGGAACGCCTTAATACCACCGACGGCAACTTCATCGACGGAGAGATATACGCCGAGTTCCACCGCGGCACGTATACAACATGGGCGCGCCTGAAGAAATACAACCGTGACACCGAGATTTTGGCCGAAAGCGCGGAAAAAGCCGCCACGATCGGCTTCTACACGAACTCCGTGTCCAGCAACAACCAGCAAAGGATCGAGGACGGCTGGTACAAGATCCTCATCAACCAGATGCATGACGTTCTGCCGGGATCCTCGCTCGCGTGGCAGTCGTATCTTACATTCAATCATTATGAACTGGCGAAAAACCTGTTTAACGGCGTACGCGACAACGCCCTGGCTGCCCTCGCCTACCGCGCGGATACGAACACTGTCGGAAAGCCGGTTTTCGTATATAACGACCTTTCATGGGCGCGCAGCGGCGAAGTTACGGTCAGGCTGCAATATGACGCCGCTACCATGCCGGAAGGCGGCGTAGTTGTTTATGACGGCAGCACTCCGATCGTCCCGTCTAATATCGTCCGCAGCAAGGGCGAAAACAGGCTGGACGTGACGTTTAACGCAACTAACGTTCCTGCCATCGGATACAAAGTCTTCGACGTCAGGGTTCAGGAGCCGGCAGCGCGCACAACGCCGCTGAGATTCGACTATTCGACCTGGACCATCACGAATGACCACCTGATAGTTAAGTTTAACCCGGCTACCGGTTATATCTCCAGTCTCCAGACCATAGTTGACGGCAGCTGGAAAGAAATGTTCGCCCAGGGCGTCGGCACAGAAGGCGGCGAGCTTCACGTTTACCACGACTGCGACGAAAACAGGCCTTCGCAGAACTTTGACCAGTGGAACGTCAACAGGGCCGACCTGAACAGAGATCCCTGGTATTACTTCGAGACAAGACCGGTATCCATGAGAGTTACCAGCAATACCCCTGAAAAAGTTACCATAAGCGTCACAAAAGTATGGAACGGTCAAAAAGTTACGCAGAACTTCTCGGTTCTTGCCGACAGCGACCGCGTCGATGTTAACCTGATGGCGGATTGGTATCAGATGAAGCGCCTGCTAAAGGTAAGTTTCCCGATCGCTGCGGACAACAACAATGCATCCTTTGAGACGGCCTTCGGCGCTGTTCAGCGCCCGACCCTGCGCGGCAACGTATTCGGGTATGCGCGTTTTGAGGTTCCCATGCACAAATGGTTTGACGTGACCGACAACAGCGGAAACTGGGGCGTCAGTATCCTCAACGACGCCAAGTACGGCTGCGATGTACTCAGGCAAACCGTCAACGGCACAACATTCGTACGCTCGCGCATCACCGCAGCCCGCGTTCCGAGAGCCCAGGCCTGGGCCGGCAACAGCACATTCCCGCCAACGCAGCCATATCTGATTGACAGCGGTCCGCAGGAATTCAACTACTCGATCGCCCCCCACGCCGGCAGTTGGGAAGACGCAAAGACAGTCAATAAAGCGGCGGAGATCAACTATCCGATGAAGGCGTTCGAAGCCGCCAAGGGCCCAAGCAACGGTCTTGGCTCTTCGCAGTCGTTTGCCGCCTCCGACAAGTCAAATGTCATCATCACCGCGCTTAAGAACCAGTATGACGAACCGGACAACAAGAACAAGATCATCGTGCGCGTTTACGAGTCGAGCGGCAGACCTACAAATGATGTAACATTGACGCTGCCCGGAAATATCCTCTCCGCAAAAGAAGTAAACATGCTCGAGCATGACTTCGACGCCGCTCATGGTTACTCCGGCGTCAACGCCTATACCGTTAAGCCCCTCACGGTTTCCGGAAATACCGTCAAGTTCAACATCAAGAAATATGAAGCTCTGACGATAGAGTGCGTACTTGAGCCGTCGGCGCAGACAGCGCTCACTCTTCCGCAGCAGAGCATAGCGCTCTCCTACAATTCACGCGGCGTTACGCCGAACTCGGCCCGCAACACGTCCTCTGCTTTCATTGCAGGCACAGGCAGCGGCACAAGCAACGTAGGTTTGTCCATGCCTCAGGAACACTGGCCGGCAAACAACGAGTTAGACTATAACGGCATTAAATTCAACCTGGGCGCACCCAACGCAAACAACTTCCTCAGCGGGACGGAAACTGCCAGCACCATTACCGTAACCCCGACTCAGGGATACAGCAAGCTCTACATCGTGGGCGTCTCTGTTCCGAGTACCGGCACTTCAGCCGTCCGTAACAATCCGTACAGAAGGGATCCCACCGACGGTATCTTTACCGTAAACTACGCCACCGGCGCTCCCACCGAGAAGGAGATCACATTCAACAGCTGGCGCACCGAGCTGTCCGGCTGGAACCGCACGGCATTTATGGATGTCGAGCCATATGTGACCGACACCATCATCCACTTTAACGGGCATTACCACCTCCATACCGGGAATAACGGGGAGATGCACGAGGCGGACAACTATCTGTTCCTCTACTCAATTGATCTCGATAAAGCACGGACTGTAACGAGCATTGAGATACCCGTCAGCAGCAATATCAAGATCGCGGCGATGACGCTGGCGGATCCCGTCGATGGTTTCGGCATTACGCATGTGTCGTCAGGCGACGTCGATGAAGACTTCTACTGGGATATATCAGACCTGGCGCCGAACAGCAATACCGGCACTGCTTATGAGCGCAGTAATATAGCGGGTCCGCTTGACGCTACCGGGCACAGGGCTTTCACCGCTATATCCAGCTCGGGTCAAACGGGCACAGGCGGCGAAGGCTTCGCCCAGATACTCACGAACAACGGAAGCTCGAAGTGGTGCGGCACGTCCACTACCTTAAACAACGCATGGTGGGTCATGGATGCCGGCGCTCAAGTCAAATTGCCGGGTTACGTTATCCGCGGCGCGAATGACGATATGTCTTATCCTGAAAGGGTACTGCACACCTGGACAGTTTACGGAAGCAACAGCGCGTCCGGTCCGTGGAACACGGTCGTCAGCGCACCCGGGGCACAGGGGACAGGCTGGACCTCCAATTATCAAACAAGGGTGTTCCTATTCGACAGTGACAGTATTCCTGATACAGGATTCAGGTACTACAGGCTTCAAATAACGCGCAGAGCCAACACCGCTAACGGCACAGCCCTATCCACTTCAAACACGACAATGCAGTTTTCTTACTTCGGCCTTGTAACCGGTTACACTGAGAACGGCACCTTGACGGCGCGGGTTAATCACACGAAGTCCACGCAAAGCGGCACAGTCTCATTGGCAACCCTGAACGGGCTGAATTACATCACCCTCAACGGCAACCTCGCAAGTTCAGTCGCTGCGCCGGTGGCTGCAAAGACCTTTACTACCGTTAAAAACAACGCGTATGTAAAGATTTATCCTGACACCAAGCTGGCCTATATGATCAATCCTTCGGACAGTTTCAGCGCGTATTCTTCCATTGATGTAAGGTTCAGCGACGGAACCCGGCTAAGCGCCCTGAATCCCGTGGACCAGCACGGCATAGGGATAACCCCCCTCGCTCAGGGCGCAGGCAATAAGCTTATACCCGGCACGTGGAATTATGTGGAAACCGAGATAGGCAAAGTCGCGGACGGCAAGATCATTACTGAAATCTCATTCTGCTTTGAGACCTTAAACGGAGTACCGGGGCAAAGAGTCGAAACATCTCTGGACAATGTTATGGTATTCACGGGAGACAGAGTGTACGATGATAACCTGTGTATTTACGCGGCGGTCTACAAAGCCAACGGCGTCATGACAAGTGTTAAGGTTTTCGATGCGGCCATGTACGCTTTCGGCGCTGTAACCTTTGATCCCGCAATAGTTCTCGACGCAAGCACAGCCGGAGCCGGCAGCTATGTCAAGGTCTTCTACTGGACTAAGGACGGCTTTATACCGGTGACCGATCCGGATGAGTTCTAGTTGCGTTGACGTGAAACCGGACGCCGTCGAAGCAAGCAGCGTTATCCATCACGATTGCCGACGCCGGCACGGCTGTAACGGACAGCTTCACGCCATGCAACGCAAAATGCAATAGCGGCGCGTAATACGCAAGCCTGACGCATTGCATACCCACGCAACCGGTATTACCCACGCCCCCGGCGATGATAACCTCATCGCCGGGGGCGTATTTTTTCGGGTGCCAAGGGGACGGTGTCAATGACATATAAGCAAGGGGAGATGTCAAGGGGACGGGGGAGATGTCAAGGGGACGGGGGTTTGACATTTATAAGCGGGCGACCGGTGATTATCGCCCCTACGGCTGTCCCGCGACTTGAAGGCTGCCGCTGAACATTTACAGTGTTATTTCCGAATCTCCGTAACTTCTAAAATAACGTTTAATTTGCTTGCTTATTCTACATTTCATTGATATAATTCGTGTAATCATCTCATAGAGATGATTAATTCACAGCAATATATAACACTTTATACCTGTAAAAATATCCACATTGTCCGTTATTATCTAAGGAGGAAAATATGATCAGAAAGCGTCACGGAGCCTTATTGAAGAAACACGTAAGATGGTACAGTTGTATATTATTCGCGCTGATTATAGCGGCTGCCTGCGTACTGCCTCCGTCAGTTTTCGCCGACAACGAAAATGATACAGGGACAACCGGCGGTGAGGTGAGCCTGACGTCGGAGTCGTCCGGAGAGGAACCGAAAACGATTGGAACGACGATTACGATCTATAAAACCACAACGGGCGACAACACCTTAACGCCAAAAGAATTCAGATTCCGCGTTGTTCGGGTAACGGACATAAGCGGAAATACACCATGGACGGATGACGAAACGATTATTAATGGCGGAGATAATACTGTAAGGGCTGTTGTAGGACCCAACGTAACCGAGTATTCTATTGGTATTACCATCGAGAACCTGACTGTTACAAATAACGCGCAGGACGAACCGAAAGACCAGAAAAAATATTATTACAAAATAACCGAAGTTGACGGCAATGACGGTATATGGACCTATGACGGCCGGGCGTTTGTCGTGCGAATCCTCGTTGCTGAAGTGGGCGGCAATCTCATGGTTCCGAGGCAAGGCCAGGAATGGTTTCATAATCAGATATCCTATGACAAAAAAGGAGGGGGAAACCCAGTTCCCCCTAACGAATATAACACATTTGTCAATGTAGGAAAAGAAGTTCCGAAAGGCTCGCTGAGCGTGAAAAAGAGCGCCTTTAACCAAAACCCGGAATACCCTGACGAAATGTTTCAATTCACGCTAAGAAGCGTAAAAAATCCATCGGCGTATTTTAGCTTATCAGCAGATTCCGGTATTATCATACGAAGGGTCGGCTTAGACGGAACTTATGCCGGAACTGACCTTGCAAAAGGCATATTCATGCTGGCCTATAACACGGAAGTGCTGATCATTGGGCTGCCGGAAGGGGAATATACCATCAACGAATTTAATGATGGTTACCAGGTTAGCTATTTGCTCAAAGACGGAACCTCCGACACAACCAACACCGCCACCGTGACGGTCAGCGAGGATACTACCAACTCCGTTGTCTTTACAAATAATGAGGAGGGCGCAGGCAAACGTCTGATCATAGAAAAGTCACTGGCCGGCGAATACGAAAGCTGGGGCGTGGGAGAAGATACCGTCTTCCGGGCAAGAGTTATGGACGCGCGCGGCCGCTATTTGACATTCAGCGGAGCCGCCCCGAATTATACCTATACCGGCACAAGCGTTGCCGGAAGTGAGGTGCGGTTCAGCCAGAAGCAGTCGGCTGCCATTGCGGGTATTCCCATTGGCACACAATGTAAGGTTGAGGAAATCCCTTTCGGAGGTACGCCCTGTATAAGGTCATACGATAAGGATGTCGTTATAATCCCCGAAAGCGGCAGCGACGTGACGGTCCGTGTGACCAATACATACACGATCGACATAAACGACGTTGAAAACCTCACCATCAGTAAAAAGCTGGAAGGCAGCCCGGAAGACTGGGGCGTGGATGATAACACTATTTTCACGGCAAGAATAAGAGACATCACCGTTTCCGGCGACGAGTACGATCTGCATTTTATGCCTCGCGCGGACGGTGACTACGATGCAGTCCCTATAGGTACAGGCATTACCGAGGTGCAGTTTACAGCGAGTAAGCCGGTCGTGCTGTACAAACTTTGGACCGACCGCGTATACAAAGTGGAGGAGACCGGCGGCGCAGGTTATGAAACGGAAAGTACCGGCGATAAAGTCAAGCTGCTCAAGGGCGGCAACATGCATGTAACCGTAACCAACACCTACGAATCCGGCGCAGGGAATCTCATAATCAGCAAAAGAATTGCAGGCAGTCCCGGCGACTGGGGCGTGGACGAAAAAACTGTGTTCACGGCAAAAATCAAAGATATAAACGCCAATGAATATGTGCTTCTTGCACCCCAGAAGGACGGGAGTTATGTATATAAAGGAATCAGCGGCTCCGGAGTTCCGGCATCCGGTCTGACTGATACAGTACGGTTTAAAGCGGGCAGCCCCGCCATAATAAGCGAACTGGACCGCGACAGAGTTTACAAGGTGGAGGAACAGGGCGTCGGTACGCATTTTACTACAACATATAACAGCAGTACGACCAGTCCGGAGTTCAGTATGGACGGGAGCGGCAATACGAATATATTCATAACAAACACATATAAACACGGCACAGGTAACCTTATCATCAGAAAGAAATTTGAAGGTTTACCCGCCGACTGGGGCGTGGACGAGAATACGATATTTTATGTAAGGGTCAAAGATAACACAGACGGCAACTATCTGCTTTTTCAGGAGAATGAGCTTAACGGGACATTCCGCGCTTTCGCGAACAATGGCTCTCCAGACCCGGGGGTTGACGACCGCGAGCTGCTGGAGCTTACTGCGGGTAATCCTATTATCCTGACCGGATTATGGGCGAACCATGAATATTTGGTAGTAGAAGTACCCGGACTGCACTATTCGGCAAAATGTGAGAGCAGTACAGAAAGGTTTCCCGAAGGCGGCAACATGCATGTAACCGTGATCAACACCTACGAGCGGGGCAAAGGGCATCTCGTAATCAAAAAAGATCTGGCAGGCAGTCCCGGCGACTGGGGAGTAAGCGATAACACCGAATTCTGGGTAAGGGTTAAGGAAATGCCCGGAGGCAACTACTTGCTGTTCGACCTGCAGTCGGGCGGGGAGTATAAAGCCGACGGAAACAGCGGTTCCGGTACTCCGACGGACAACCCCCGCGAATTGATTCGGATTACCCCGAGCAGGGCATATGTTATAAGCGGGCTGGAGCCAAATTGCGAATACGTGGTGGAGGAGGTCGGCGGCGCCCGCTACACTGCCGCTTATACCGGAAATAACGCCACGCTGCCGGAAGACAGCAACATGAACGTCATCATTACCAACACCTTCATACCATACAGGCCCAATACGCCAAACGACGCCGATGAGCCCGGCAAAGGTAGTCTTGTAATCAGCAAACGGCTGGCAGGCAGTCCGGGCGAATTTGGCGTGAATGGAAATACCGTTTTTTCGGCAAGAGTCAAAGATATGACCAATGGTAACTATGTCCTGCTTGCACGCCAGCCGGACGGGAGTTATTTAGCTGTAGGAAACAGCAGTTCTGCATCTGCGACAAATGATTCCCGTGAATTGGTGCGCTTTACATCCGGAAGTACCGTTACAATTCGCGGCTTGCAGTCAAACTGTGTTTATGCGGTGGAGGAAGTCGGCGGCGCCTACTATACTGCGGCTTATACAGGCAACAACGTCATGCTGCCCGACGGCGGCGTAATGGGCGTGACCATAACCAACACTTATGGTGACGATGGTGATGGTGACGGGGGCGATGACGGAGACGGGGACGACAAGGGCAGGCTGGTAATAAAGAAAGCGAATTTTAGCAAAACTCCCGCAAATCCCCACGAAGCATTTACCTTTTTTGTCAAGAAAGACGGCGACCCGGTTGATTTAACGGCGGTTGGCCTTCGTATCAGGAAAACCGGCGGCTCGGGTGAGTATATAGCCTCAGACCTGAAAAAAGGGAGTTTCACATTGACCTACGACACGGAAGTAACCATTGACGGTTTGCCGCTGGGGAGGTATACCGTTGCCGAATATGCCGCAGGATATATTAAAAGCTATAAACTAACCGACAATTCGAGAATGCAGGCGGACGGCACGGCGATTACCGATGTTACCGTCATTTTTACAAATGAAGAAATCGACGGGGATTCCCCACGACCCGACGACGGCTCGGCGGATGATTATTTTGAAGTGGAAGTCCCTCTTGTTCCGCTTGCGGATATTGAGTCGCCCCAGAGAAATACGCAGCAAGCTTTCTCTGACGACGTGCCATCGAATATGCCCACTACAGGAATTGGCACGGCAAGCGCTTTGCTGCTTCCATTGATTGTAATTTTAACCGGAGCGGCAGTATTTATATTCTTCCGCATAAAGGCATACAAGAAGACAATAGTGAACAGGGAATAGAGAGTGAAATAACCGAATCAACCACCGAACCCTGGCAATTAATGCAATTGTCAGGGTTTTCCTTTTTGCTGTTCAGGGGCTGCCGAAAAATGGGGATTAGCCGGAGTCCTGCACACAAGACAGTTTTGACTCGTATCTCAGGTTTTTACCGCAGTACCCGTGCATTGACGCAGGCTGAGCCACATTTGGCGGTGGCCCCTGAACAGTTACTTTTCTTTTTTTTTGCTGCGAGCCCGTAAGATTACTGTTGACATTTAAGCGGCATTAACCTTTATAATCGTAGAATATATAAAAGGCGATATTAAATATCCAATGGGGTGAAGCCATATGTTCCGTACGATTAAAACAACTGTCCGCTGTTTGCTGTGCGCTTTAATAACCGGCGTTTTTGCCGTCGGGTTTTTCAGCATCGCGCTCGTCGCAGACAACAAGACCGGCGCCGCTGAAACAATCGCAAAACCCGGACTCATCGAAATCGATTCTTCTTCTTCGTCTTCTTCTTCCTCTTCGTCTTCGTCTTCGTCTTCCTCTTCCTCTTCCTCTTCCTCTTCCTCTTCTTCTTCTTCTTCTTCGTCTTCTTCTTCTTCTTCTTCTTCTTCTTCCGGCGCTCGCCAACTACTCGCGGTATCGCACAAATTTTATGCTTATGAGCGTCTCGATCATGTGAATACCAGCGGAAAGCGATTATTTTCCCCGCAATCTGTCCGGGTACTCGAGCGGGGCGAACCCAATGCATATCTTATCTCAACGTATTTGGGACCGAGATGGATGTACCTCTTTGAGCAATATGAAAAGATTGTAAATCCACACGTGCCCTACACCTACGAACAGCAGATAACAGACGCTATTAAACTGGAAAGCATGTATCCGGATATTATTTCCGTGAGCGAGATAGGACGTTCTGTAGAGAACCGGCAGATCATATCAATACGGCTGGGCAAGGGTCCGGGAGATATCATCATGGTCGGAAGCCACCATGCCAGGGAATATATCACCTCCACGTACCTGATGAAGATGATCGACGAATACGCCTTTGCGTATTATTCCACCGGAATGCTTGACAGCTATGATATCAAGTCGCTGCTCGACGCAGTGACCATTCATATCGTAGTAATGCTGAACCCGGACGGCGTGAATCTCGTTCAAAACGGTCCGGACGCTGTTGTGGATCGCAAGGCGCTGGATGGCATGAGAATGATAAAACCCACATACAGCGAATGGAAAAGTAACTTAAACGGCGTCAACTTAAATGCAAACTACCCTGCGGAATGGGAGGCAAAGCAATCCACGAAATCTCCCGATTCCGAAAAATTTAAAGGAAGCTTCGCAGGTTCCGAGCCGGAGACACAAGCGTTAATGGCGTATACGAGCAAGAACAGCTTTCTGTTAGCCGCATCCATGCATACGAAAGGCGCGGTAATATACTGGGGGGACAGGCGGACTCAGGATTTGATAAGCGGGCAGCGTCAAATTGCGCAGGAGCTGTCAAAGGCAACGGGATATCCCCTCACACCAGTGTCCTGGCAGCCTGCAACTTACGCGGCGGGGTATGAAAACTGGTTCCGCGCAGAATTCCTGCGACCGGCTTTTTGTATTGAGCTGACCCCGCTCAACGGCAACAGCTACCCCCACAATGACTCCGATTTTGACAAGCTCGTCTGGAACAAAGCCAAATATATAGGCGCCGTACTCGCCGCTGAAGCGCTGAAAAGATAACCGATTTCTGTTCAGGGGCTAACGAAAAATAGGGATAAGCCGGAGTCTTGCACACAAGTTTTGACCTATATTTCAAGTTTTCACCGCAGTACCCGTGCATTGACGCAGGCTGAGCCACATTT
>Ga0123353_10013111_pt1 | contig 11850 bp, 5 predicted proteins | sample TergutLab28metaG_3_FD_92763 | JGI IMG/M metagenome (GOLD analysis project Ga0123353, IMG submission 92763) | Labiotermes labralis P3 segment gut microbial communities from Petit-Saut dam, French Guiana - Lab288 P3 | ecosystem: Host-associated > Arthropoda: Insects > Digestive system > Gut ... | reverse complement strand
TGATAACGAGCGATGAGTACAAGCCTTATAAAGAGGCGTTGTTGCAAGCGTTTGGCAAAAAGCGAATGCCGCGTCGTACCGGCAAACGTGGACGACCAAGGAAGCCGTGCTATCGTCCGCCATTTTATGTTATTCAAAGTAAGGTCAGTAAAAAAGTCGTTCCGTCTATGAAATAAAAAAAACAGCAGAAGACTTGCCACTATTAAAATACTCGAAATGCTTAACTCACTATCACAGCGTGGCAGAATATCAAAGTAACGGAGGGTCAGAGCAAAGGCACCATAGAATGCCATCACCGTTACAATTTTTCGGACAATTACGCAACAAGAATACGCAAACCAGTTGCGCAGATATTTTTGTTTGTTGCTTTTCTCTTGATTATTTTTGTTTTCTTCTGGCATAAACCTCCTATTCGTCAAAACCAAACGACGATACTCGCAGAGTCTGGCAGTTTTCGAAAACCGTTCGCACGACTTGTTGCGAAAAGCCATCAGGCGTTGTTGCATTGACTTCAAGCGTCACTTCCACCTGCGCCCCTTCCGCCGAAGTCAGGTTGGAGATGACCTCCTCCACGAACTTCTGAACATCGCGTCCGATGCGGGTAGTGTTGAGCGGAGCAGACATATAGAAACGAGTGTTCTTCGGCAGTGCTGGAGACGGCGGTAGGAGATGTGTAGGGTCCCCACCAATTTCTGGTTTTGTACCAGAGCCGCCGGGTTGTGGCGGATCGGTGATTGCTTGTTCGTCAAACTGCTTTTTTGCCATCTCCGATTGAACAACCACGGATGAACTGTCGCAGCGAATGGTGGCTGATTTTCCGGCAACCAGTCCAGCGAATCCCCCGTTTTCATCTTTGCGTTCTGCGTATGCAAAGGTTTCCAACTCCCATGTCAGCGAACAAACTCCTTCTCGGACCGCAGCGAGAAGGACATCTTCAGGGTTGGATAATCGCGGCAAATAAAGATATGAGGCGAAATCTTCGACGAGTTGTTTGACGGAAACACTGCCATCTCGCCAAAGAGGAATCCTGTCGAGTTCAAAGCGAAGACGAATACCCCCCATTTGGACAAGAACCCTTTCGTCGTTCTTGAGTTTTTTTGATATTCCGAGAACAAGCGTCTCATTGCTCTGATAACGAATCTCGACCCATTCGACCCTTCCCTGTGGTTCGGACTGCTCTGGAATGAGAAGCCACTGATAGGCTTCGGGAATACGCGCTTTGACCGTGTTTTCTGCATTTTTCCACTGCCCCTGGGCTTGTTGAAACTGGAATTCATTAAGGTTTAGTCCCTTTCTGTCAGTGGCAATGGATTCCCATGCCATCGCAGTTCTAATTGCCGGAAGGAGACTATCATTAAGCCGGGTTGCATCACCCACCAAAAAAACAAGGCTGTTTTTGTATAACCTCGGTGTTTTTCCACGCTGATTGAGAATGTGTTGGATTTCCTTTCTGGCAGGACTATCCACTTGTCCTTTACTATGAGGATACTCTGGTCCGAGAATGACCAATCGTGCTTCCTTGTTATCAGGAATATCGGAACTGGGAATATTGACATGAACTCTTGCGAAATCGCCACGGGGGCTGGATTCCTGTTTGAGCCACTCCACCAGTTTGTCGTGGACATCGTGTTCTGGGTACTGAGCGGCTCTGCCCTCGGCAAGCCGTCTGACTGTCGGTTGGACGGAATACCAATATCGTGTGCCGTCCTCGTACAGAAAAGTCGCTCTGTCTGTAAGTCGTCGGATGGCATCGCCAAATGTCGCTACAACTTCACCGGGCTGTACACATCCCAATTTCACAGACCGTTCGTCAATACCGCGATTCGCTGTCCGCTGCCCCGGTGCAGAGCCAATATAGATGGTTCGGGCAACACGACGACAGGCAGAATACCGCCCCAAATTCGTCACTTCTTTATCAATTTTCAACGGTAAAGAGTTTTCTCCGTCCACATCGTCGTTAATAATGGGAGTCCACTGATCGTCCAAATATTGTGTCAACTCTGACTGTATGGCGGGGTCATCTATCGGGATCGTTGATGGCAGTATCAGCAAATTGCTATCATGCCGTTTCCACAAGGAATGGATCACCGCAGCCATCAAACGAAGCACACCACGCGTGCGCTGGAATTTATCGAGTGTGGACCACTCCGTGTAGAGACGGTCGAAAAGTTCAGGGTGAATCGGATAGGCTAATTTGATACGGCGTTCATATTCTGCCTCACGGCACCCGGTAGGGAACTCGTTATGTTGGGAACCATACATTTCGACAAAGGCACGAGCAACGGTATCGCGGGCAACAAAGGCTTGCTGGTCAAGCATCGGTTCGAACAATCGCCGCCGGACAATTTCAAATCCCTCGTCTTGATTGGCAGGAGTCCAAGAAGACCGCACTCGACCAATGGCATTTTTCAATCGTGCCAATGCTTTGGTGCCAAATTCACCGCCGATTTCATTGTCGGAAGCAGGGATACTCACGATCAGCAACGTGTTTTTCGCTGCCTTGGCAGATTCGCTCAGAGTTTGTGCAAACGTAAACTGCGTATCGAATGTTCCCGCCGGAAGCGTGGTTCCATCGTGAAGTTGCCGAGCATAAGCGACCCATTCATCAATGAGGATGATGCATGGAGAAAACTTATTGAACACTTCGCGCAATGTGTCACCGGGATTCGTTGCATTCTCATCGTCGGCTCGCACCATCGCATAACCGGCTTTGCCCCCCAGTTGCCAAGCGATTTCTCCCCAAAGAGTCCGCACCAGCGTTCCGTCAGATTTCTTGCTCGGATTACCCGGCGATATTTTTGTTCCAACGAGAACGGCTCGTTTCACTTTTGGAGCAATCGGACATCCTGCCTCTTCGAGAATAGGTTCGGTGCCCGGCAAGTCCGATACCGGAGTCCCAGAAAACAGATGGTAAAGGGCTAACATGCTGTGCGTTTTGCCGCCGCCGAAATTCGTTTGCAGTTCGACAACAGGATCACCGCCCCCGCTGCCGAGACGTTTGACCGCGTTGACAAGGAGTTCATGCAAGCCGCCGGTAATATACGTTCGGCGGAAAAATTCCGCAGGATGCTGATACTCCGATGCGGCTTCACCCCGATAAACCTGCCAAAGGTCGGCGGCAAATTCCGCCTGTTGATAGTCGCCGCTTGCCACGTCCTTGTGAGGTGTTGCCACTTCTCGCCAAGGTTTGAGACCGCTTGATGGAGCCCCTTCGGTAAGTGTTACTTTCCGCATTTCGGCACGTCGTTGTTCATCGAACTTCGACCGTAACAGCACATTTTTTTGTTTTTCTATTTCTTTCGCTTCCTCGGCGGAGACCGATGACAGCAAACGAGCCATACTGTCCAGTGCCCGATAGGTGTCGTCGGTACTGAATTGCTTCTGATGCGCCCAGTCGTTGCGTACTTCCTTCAATTCGCTGACAAGACTACGCTCCGAATGACCGAGAGTTTTATTGAAGACACTGTGCCACTGCCCCATCATGACCGTGAGGATATTGTTTATATCTCGCCAGTCGATGTTCCCTTTTTTGGAGGTTCTATCGGAGATCGACTGTGAAGCCTCTGCCTGCCACTTGTCTTTGTGAACCGCTCGCAATTCTCGTTCCACAAACGGATAAAGACCCTGTGCGAGAAGTTCCAGTGCTTCGCCTACTGTTGTTCGATTGCTCTTTGCCATGTTCGTTTAATGTTAATGAAGGGATTAGAGGAGATTTTTCTGTTGCTCGACTGGCAAAGGGGTTCCCGCCAAACGAATCAACTCGTGCCAAACTTGGACTAAACTATTATAAGCGAGACCTTCGTTTGCCATGCCTTTGTCATTGCAAATTTTGTACAACTGATAGGACAAGTCTTTGGCAGACTCGCAACGTCCGATACCGATTTTTCGGAGCAAGTTCGCTGCGCCCATCTCGCCTTCTTGATCATAGACACGGATCAAGTGCTGAGTGATTGTCCAAGCGGTCAACGGGGTATCAGCGGCGGGCTGCCAATCAGTAGGCAGTTCTTTGCGTTTGAGCAAACGGACTTTTCCGCCGCGGGCAATCACCGTTCCGGCTCTTTGCAGTTTGTCTATTGCGGTGCCTTTCGCTTTGCTTAGTGTTTCCGCATCGCCGAAATTTCCTTCGTCCAAACCGTGTTGCTGAAACCATGCCAATGCCCAGCGGGTATCGGCATCGAGGTCTGCCTCTTGTTCGGTAAGCACCTCGCCGAGAGTTTGGATAATGATTCCATAAGCGGTACGAACGGTCATTGCCGCTCCATCGGCTTCAAGGATTTTCGAGTACCGGGAGAAGACCGCCATGCCCGGACCAATCGCCGCCTGTTCCAAGTCCACCGGCGCAATATTGCTCCGTAAAAGAGGTTTCAATGCAGCAGGAAGTTCCTTTTTCAATGTGTTGATAAAGTCGCGTCGGTGGGATACCGCCGCATCCACCGGACGCTTGCGACAGACGAGAACGATGGAAGACGCAAGGGCGTTGGAATTCATTGCGCGCATTCTGCTACCGCCTTCTGTTCTGACGGGCAGTGTACCCGTGATAGAAAATCCCGCTTGAATAATTGCCGAGAGCATCGTTTCCCAACCGGTTGATGCCGTTTGAGTATTGCCTTTATCATCTTCATCAGAATCGCTCTGCTTAAAAGCGTAGTAAATCGTAACAGGAATATCTTCGCGGACATAGACATTGACTTGCTTGAAAGTTTTCAGCATTCCTTCTTCAAAGAAACGGCGTGCGTTTTCCATGCTCCCTTCAAAGCGAAAAGGTGCTGCAATCAATTCTTCTGCTTTTGGTACAAGCAGTGTCCGAAATAATTCAGGATAAGTGTTTTTCAGCAGTTGCCGCATCCAAACATAGAAAAAATCGGATAAATCCGCATATCCGATGTTGTCATAGTAGGGCGGGTCAGTCGAGACCATAATGTTGCGCAACCCATTGTCAGTTTGGGCATCATGTTGAGAAACTACGCCGTTAATTGTTGCATGTAAATGATTAACACTCTTCACCACCCAGTCCAACATGTTATCGTAGCTGCCCGACGACGAGCAGAAAGGATTGGCTTCCGTAAAATCCCAGACCATCGGGATTGCTTGGCGACCAAAGGTATTGCGGATGAGTTCTTTCGAGGTATGCCAAGAACATATTGTGGAATGATAGTCCGTCAATTTATCCACCACAAACGCCAAATAGACTGCGACTGCTTGTGCATATTCTTTTGTACCACCATCGGCGATCATCTGTTCTTGTGCTTCGTGGACAAGTTCGCAGAACGTAGTGAGAGCAGTGAGTTGACGGTTGGTGAAGAGGTTTTTATATTGTGTCATTCCATAAATTTGAACACGAAATCCCAACGCCTTTTCCGGTAAATCACCTTGAGGAACGTTTTCTGGCGTTGGACATTCAGCGGCGCAAACTTGCTCTTTATCAGACGAGAAATAAAGTCGTCCGTTTTTCCCTTCGGCAACGACTGCCAGAAGTTGTTCGCTGTTACGTTTTGCCACAAATTCTGATCGGATATAATCCAAGGTTGTGGATTCCCCACAAGCGATACACTTGAATTTTCCTCGTCCAGTATTCGATGGTTCTGGTGCGTTTTTTCCTTGCTTGACTTCGTACCGTATCTTCTTGCCCGCAAAAACCGGCTGAATGTATGCCTCCTTACCCTTCTTTTTCGACAATTCAAAACTGCTTGCAAGCGGCATTTCGCAACCACACGCCGGATTCGGACACTTTACCGTGCGTGCCCAAATCCAAGCGATAACAGTACGCTCCTCTCCATTTTCGTCTTTGACCTTCGGATAGAGATGTCCAATGCGTTCAAACGCTTTTTGCTTCATCCATTCGCTGTAGTAGCGCACATCTTCGGCAAGTCCTTTTGCACCCGTCCATACGTTTTTCGTTAGACGCTTTGCATCGGGATTGACGGGTGGTTGTCCGGCAAACTTTGGCGGAATTTCAATCATCGCCTTGTTGATCATCACCGCCACGGGATTCAAGTCGCTTGCATGGGCTTCGAGTCCAAGCCGCTGCGCTTCGAGCGGTATCGCACCGCCACCGGCAAAGGGATCAAGCAACGGCGGCGGATTGCCACCAGTGGATTTCATAATCTCCGCTTTCGCTTCATTCAGCACTTCTTGATTGTTGGAGTTCTCCCATTTGACGAGCCGCGTGAGAATATCGAAAAGCCGCTCCCGTTCGGCGTTCTGGAGTTCTTCGGTCGGAAACTGTTCCGGCAGACTCGACGGATCATCGACCAACGATGCCCAGATAACGGCTCTTGCTGCCGCTAACGGTCGCCGCGCCCACCATAGATGCAACGTGGACGGATGACCATGCCGGATCGACTTTTCCCGTGCTGATTCCGCATTGATTGCTTCCAGCGGCAGGGCGACTTCGATGAGTTTCTTCTTGTATATCATGTCAGGAACCTCGTTTTAATGTTACTTTGAATAGATTTCCTTCCCGGTCATCCAGAAAATCAATGTGGGGATATGTTGCCAAAGCACTAATGATACCGGAACCATAGCCTCGATACGGCAAAAGATGGTATGCTAAGGAGGCTAGTGACGGATTTCTTACCACAGAATAACCTAACTTGGCTTTCTCGATTGTTAAATTATTCGGCAAATGTCCCGGACTGATGATCTCGACTCTGTCGCGGAATACAAATACTTTGATTGGGGCGGAAATAAAGTAATCCCGATGAATCAGCGCGTTGGCTACAATTTCTTCAATCGCTTCGCGGGGAATCTCTGGTATTCCTATACTATTGAAGCCTTGATCGCCTTGAACATGGCGAATATTTGAAATAATAAAGTAAACAGTCTGCTGAAAAACATCCGCAAGTTTGCCGTAAATATCGCGGCTGTCGTTGTAATTAGACGTGCTCAGGTCGCAAGAATCGAATGCACCGGCTTTCACAATCAACACCGGTAGTTTATATTGAGGCGACTTGCTAAATAGCAATGTTCCACATACAGTCAATTCCCCATCGACCATGAGGTCCATGTTTTCCAGGATATTCGGCAATGATTGTTTCTCGTCTTCCAACGCTTTACCATACCGTTTCCTGAAAAAGACACTAAAGTATTCCGTATCCAAGTCATCAATCGTCACGCGATGCACCGGCATAACATCGGCGTGAAGCAAACCGGACTTTTGAAACATTCTCTGTATTTCTTCACGGGAAGTTGCTTTGCGTTTGTCTGATCCGCTTTTTACCCAAAATGTACCGTTCTTGTCTTGATAGGGTTTATTGATGCCTGCGGAAATATCCACGATCATCACAAGCCCATTGTCGGTCATGATGTTTTCCGTGAGCGGATTGATGGCAGGTTGGACATTATGCCCGGCAGTGTTGGATATAAGTTGGTTGAGACGGCGGATGTCCTCCCCAGACAAACCAGCGATTGTGCCATCATCATTCACACCGATGAGTATTTTCCCGCCACCGCCGTTACTGAAAGCCACCATGTCGGCAGCCAGCGAATCGGCGTTCGTTACATTTTTTTTGAATTGATGCCGACTGTCTTCACCACGATAAATAATTTCTAAAAATTCTGTGCTATCCATGATTAACCTCGTTGTAATAAAACTTCTGAACCGGCAACCAGTTCCGCGATATTGTAACTCACACTTGTAGCGGCGAAGTCTGGGGCACTGCGGAACGGTTTTTTTAGATAAACGGTTTGCGTACTCGTACCGTCCACCTCAACGATTGCCAGCAGGAAATTGTCCGGCTTATTGAGAGCCCGCAAAATTTCATTTTTTGTTACCGTTACCGTATCCGTTCCTTTCGCTCTACCCTTGACTTCGATAAAACGCAGGCTGGAAGTGTCTCCGTTTTGCTCACGTATCGCTTCTGGTATGAACGATTCTACGTCATATCCGCACTTTTCGGCACTCACATCACGCAGGATAAAGCCGAGCGACGTTTCAATGTCCATGACGGTTTTCATTGCGGCAAGTTCCACGGCTTTGCGACTTTCGGCATCGGCAGTATATCCGGCGGGGTACGTTTCCCCGGTGAGTTTTGCAAGCAGTCCGCGTGGAATGACCAATGCACCGCCAACTATCACCGGCGGCATGGCGGAAATCATTTTTTCATTTTCCAGTTCAGCGAGACGCTTTTGCATTCGGGCTTCCAGTTCCTCCGCACGGCGCGCCGCCATCTGAGAATTGAGTTTTGCATTGGTTTTTCCTGTGGATTCCTTCTGTTTCAGGTCTGCGGCACGAAAATCCCAGTGCTGGATTTCGGCTGTCAAACGCTCCTTGACCGCCTTGGTGATTTTGGCAATCATCGTTTCCTTGCGCGTTTTGACATCGTTGAAGTGCGCCGGAATAATGTGGGCAATCGCATAGCCTCTGGCAATGTCTTCCACGTCATTTCGTAGCCATTGCTGATTCTCGATGAACTCCCGCACCGCCGCCTGTTCCTCCGCAGTTGCTGCCCGGTAATCAAGGTAGGGAGCATAACCGGCGTTGCTTGCCGTGCCGTCTTCTTTGATTTCGACAAAGTGAACGTGCTTTGAAATGACCCGCTTGCTCCCGTTGGGCAAAATGACACCATCTTGGATAGCATCCTCTATATAGAAGAGCAATTTTGCGTCCGTTTCGTCATCGTTTTCGTCGATAAATACGGCACCGCGTTTGAGTGTGTCGGTGTTTCGCTCACGAATCAGATCGATGGTCGCCTCCAGCAACGGGTGTCCGGGGCAAACCAAACTGGCTGGCACCGATCCCTGAATATGACAAAACTCTTTATCGAAGCAGATGCGTTCGTACTTCTGTAGCACCGGCTCACCGAAGCCAATCTGCATATCGCGGTTCCGAACAGCATACGGAACGGACAGTACCTCAAATCTTCCCATTTCGCGGCGGTGAATTTTTCCTCCCATGCTACGGAACGCTTCGATAAAAAAAGCCTCGATGAAGTGCGGCTGGAGTTTGTGTGCCTCAATCCTGTCCATGTCCTCTCGGATACGCATGACTTTGTGGACATCCATCAAATTTTCCGTCAAGGCGCGTTCTTCGAGCAATGCCACAAGTTTGTCCCGGTCCATGGCATGGTCAACAACCTGATACAATTTTGCTCGCACAGTTGGATCGTTTCCATAACGAACCGCTTCAATCAGCAAGTCACGCAATGGACGGTTATCGAAACTCATCTTGCCGAGGATGTCGAAGACCTTGCCACCGAGAGCGAGGCGTTCCTGTTCCAATTTTTCAAAGAGACGTTGGAACACAATACTTTCACGGGTTCCACTGGCAACAAGATTCCAAAGATGACAGACTTCGGTTTGTCCGATACGGTGGATGCGACCAAAACGTTGTTCCAGCCGGTTCGGGTTCCATGGTAAATCGTAGTTGACCATCAGGTGCGCTCGTTGCAGGTTGATGCCTTCACCGGCGGCATCGGTGGCAAGCAAAATGCGGACATCTTTGTCCTGTTTGAAGAGTTCTTCGGCTTTGCGCCGTTCATCGCGGAGCATCCCGCCGTGAATCGTAACCACCGATTCGTCTTTCCCAAATAAGGATCGGATTTTATCGGTCAGGTAGCGCAGGGTATCTCGATGTTCGGTGAAAATGATGAGTTTTTCCCTTTGCCCGCCGGTTCCCACCATCGTGCTTTCGTCTTGCAGCAGTTTGGAAAGTTCGTCCCATTTTCGGTCCTCGCCACTCGTGCGCACTTCATTCGCCATGCGTTCGAGGTTTTTCATCGTTGCAATTTCCGCCTCAAGTTCGGTAATGGTTTCCGCCGCCGACGCTCTGTCAACCACTTTGTCCTCTTCCCCTTCCAATTCGTCGGAAGTCAGGTCATCGTCGTCATATTCGTCTTCATTGGCTTTGTCGAAAAGCGAGCGGTAATCCTCTGCTCTTTTGCCGAGTTTTTCCTCCTGAAGCCTGTTTTCTAAGCGTTCACGTCGGCGGCGCAAGGATTGATAGATGGCTTCCGGGGACGAAGCCAAGCGACGCTGCAAAATCGTGAGGGCGAATCCAACGGTTGTTTTCCGATTGTTATTCAGTTGATCGGCACGGTTGAATTCTTCTTGCACATAATTCGTAACAACATCATAGAGAACCGTTTCACGCGGAGACAGGTCATAATTCACCGTATAAGCCAATCGCTCTGGGAACAGCGGTCTGCCGTCAAATTTGAGCAAATATTCCTTTACCAACCGCCGCATGACATCCGAAACATCAATCGCTTGGTGGCTGGAACGTGCGGCTCCTTCAAAGCGGTCTTGGTCGATCAGCGACATAAAAAGTTGAAAATCTTCCTCTTTTCCATTATGCGGTGTTGCTGTCAGCAAGAGGAAGTGTCTGGTCAGTCCTGACAACAGCCGACCAAGTTGAAAGCGTTTTGTATAACTGATTTCTCCACTCCAGACAGTTGCCGACATCTTATGCGCTTCATCACAGACGATCAAATCCCATTCTGTAACTCGTAATTTCTCCTGGATTTCTTCATTCCGGGCTAGTTTGTCCAATCGGGCAATACAAAGATTCGTTTCCACAAACACGTTACCTGATACCGCCGATTCGATACGATCATTGGAGAGTATTTCGAACCGAAGGTGAAATTTTCGATACAACTCATCCTGCCATTGTTCGGCGAGACTACCCGGTGAAACGATGAGGCATCGCTTCAAATCGCCTCGAACGATCAGTTCTTTCAAGAACAGCCCGGTCATAATCGTTTTACCGGCACCGGGGTCGTCTGCAAGAATATACCGCAATGGCAATCTTTGGAGCATTTCTTGATAGACCGCCGAAATTTGGTGCGGGAGCGGTTCAATCGCAGAGGTATGAACTGCTAAATACGGGTCGAAAATGTGGGCAAGGTTGATTCGATAGGCTTCTGATGCAAGTCGCAAGAGGTTTGCATTGGCATCAAAACTCCACGGCAATTTACTCTCCAGAACTTCGATGCTCTCTTCGTTTTCGCGATAGACTAATTGGCTGGCGAGGTGCCCTTTGTTATCTTTGAACGTGATCTCTAAAACTGACGTGCCGTGCCATGCCGCCGCAACAATGGTAACCGGTTCTTTCGTGATGCCGTTAATGATACTGCCAACAGTGATGTTTTCGAGTTTCGCCATGTCCAATCAGTCCCCGTGTCGTCTTGCCTTAATCAAGCCACGCTACTTTCTTCAGAAAATCGCCCACCATTGTACCACATAAACCGATGGTTGTGTTCCTGTGGAAAAAGGTTAATGGCTTAAAACTTCGTGCCGCACTTTCGGCAGCGAGCAAATGGGGCATTGACATGGCATCGTACCGCACTGCCACACTGAGGGCAATCGAAGTCCTCAATGTCCTCGTCATAGTCATCTCCATCATCAAAGTCCTCTCTCCCTGCATCAAGGTTTCGGAGTTCTCGGTTATTGTGGGAAACGAACTCGTCCTGTGAGAATGGCTCCACTGGGTTGTACCCGTCTTCTTCAAAATCTTCGTCGTAAAAAGAACTCATCGGTCCAAATCCAAACATGATAATGCTCCTTATTGTTAGGTGGTGAAAATGGTTTAGTTGACTTGTTCCATAACCTGCCAATTTGCCCGATTATTTTGTCATTTTATCGTCAAACTGGTCTTTTGACAATCGGCGGAAAGATCGAATTCGTCTATGGACACCAGAGCTAGATAGCCCTTTACGATCAGTTTGTCGGTCCGTCCGAGGGCAAAAGAGTCTTCCATTTCATTGTTTTTCTGATAAAATCACCGCAGTTTTAGGCTTTCGCTTATAAGAAAAGTACCCGTTTCTTTTTGTTTTGGTCTTGTTGTTTTTCTGTGGATTTGTTACACTCTGTTTTCTGTATCTTTCAAGGAAGAAACGATGTGTTCCCGACTGG
>Ga0123353_10013110_pt1 | contig 11850 bp, 6 predicted proteins | sample TergutLab28metaG_3_FD_92763 | JGI IMG/M metagenome (GOLD analysis project Ga0123353, IMG submission 92763) | Labiotermes labralis P3 segment gut microbial communities from Petit-Saut dam, French Guiana - Lab288 P3 | ecosystem: Host-associated > Arthropoda: Insects > Digestive system > Gut ... | reverse complement strand
GTGTCATGAGTTGCTAAGACATGTACGAACATGTCAAGACTGGTTACAAACACATCCCACCCAGTGAACAACCACTACAATTCCAATCCAGATACTATTTGAACAAACCTAGTATGTATGCGTATATGGATGTGTGCATGTAGGTATGTCTGGATGTATGCATGTATGTATGTATGTTTGTGTGCGTATATGTGTATATACTATATTAGGTTTTCAATTCTAGTATTTTTAATTAAATGGACTACAATGTTTCCGGCCGAATTGAAAAATTCTTCTGATTAGTAAAGGTAAAGGTAAAGTGATCCCGTTACAGACCCGGTGTGGCCCAGAGGGTGGGTAGAGGTATAGCTCTACTCTTCCATGACCGCGGCACTAGAAGGGGGTGAGTGGTCAGCAGCACGTTCCGGCCGCACTTTACCTCCGGGAAAAAACCTGGTACCCATTTTACAGGAGGCTGGGTGGGCCCCAGAGCCGGTCTGGACAGGGCGGAAAATCTCGTCCCCACCGGGATTCGATCCAGGACCTTCCAGCCCGTAGTCAGTCGCTATACCGACTGAGCTACCGGGCCCACTCCTCTGATTGGTGGTAGTGTAAATGGCGGTGACGATATAAAAAAATGAATAAGGAAAGTTTTATTTCTTATCATTTTTACAGCCTGTACGAGTAGCTCAGCAGGCGTGACGTTTTTCCGAACACTCGCATGTTTTTAGCATTTTGTGCCAGTTCTCATAACATAATTCCGAAAACAAACAGAGTCCCATCCAGTGAAGTAACTTTGTTTTAAAAGCGAAGGACTTGCTACTTTAACTCAATTTCTTGCTGGCAAAGCAAGCTTTTATAAACTCCAACCGGAAATGGCGACAAACCCGATTAGCGTGGATATGTGACGTCCCTCATCTTCCGCTTCTCCTTTTGCAATCACGTCATCACACCGGCATCACTTAGAGTTTCAGACGAGGTATGAAAATCAGCGCTCCTGCCAACAGCCGCGATTTTGTTTCCTTTGTGAAAGAGGATCCTAGGACGATCGTTGACGTACATCCGCATTATCTCTAACCACCAGCTGCTTACACAAACGAAGTGTTCCTCCTAAGTATTAGGGCTTTACAGTCGAAGTTAATTTGGTAATAAAATACACATATTTGTTGGATTTTGTTAAATGTTTAAATAATCTTAAATGATTGCTTCGTTCAGTGTATTTTGAGCTGTTACTCAGCTGAGAAATGAACACCAGATATTATGAAACCCCTAGATTCGGTACGGGTTCGGCTGTTTTGTCCTACCTAAGCCTCTTACATCCACCCCTCATATTCAAACATTTCCCTAAAATCCATTTCAATATTATCTTCCATCTGCGTCGAAGTTTAAGTAGTGGCTTCTTTCCTTGAAGTTTTACACTATTAATTTAAATCATAGTTAATGCTGCAGTTCTGTCCATCTTGTACTTCTTGACACCAATGAGAAAGTGCTTTATAAACAGTGTATATGTGCCAGCGACATTGGGCATACTTTGAGTCGTAAATTTGAGAGATTATTGGAAAGCGTGAAGGCTGTGAGCGTGGCAGCTGTTGTATCAGCTGCTGTTTCTAATAACTGACGAAATGAAACCTCGCTATTAATAACTGAAGCTGCCAATTACATCGGACCTCTGGTTTTAGTAGGCCTGCAGACTGGTTAGCAGTGAAAAGTGGAATAGGATGTAACCATCAATCTGTCTGTCCTTCCCATGTACAATAATTAATGAATTAATTAATAGAATCGCTTTAACTGGTTTTGTTTAGGTGTGAAACTTGGTTTCCCACTCAAAGTGCTGAACATGTTGACAGAGAGCAAAATACGGACGAGAATATTTGGATCTGAGAGTGCTATAGTTTTAGTGGAATGGAGATAATTGCATAATTCTGCTCTTAAAGATTTGTTGTCTTAGCGTAATACTGTTGGGGATTTAAGTGGAGCGGGAATATTGTGAATAGAACTAGTAGAAGCATAGAAAAAAGCAGAATTTTATGTAGTTTTGGCCCATAATCTCCAAGAATGAGACCATTTGAGGGAATTAGGTGATGTAGTTATAAAATTAAATTAGATCTTACAAAAAAAGAAGCTTTCCTTAAAATTTCACGAGGGACTATTAATTAATTTGCAAGAGAAAAAGGATTCATGGCAAGAAAGGTAATTGCAGATGAGATGCATTACATGACTTGCTGTGACGACGGTGACACACAATTGCGGGACGTACGGTTTTGTGTGTGGGAAAATTTGAAAATAAAATAGCAAGGTGCAAAATTACTGGCTGAATTAAATATGGCATATCGCATTTTGGAAAGGCGCCTCTTTGGAAATTAGTTGTATTGTGGTAAAATAATGAAATACACCTTGTAGGTGTTGCTTGTGTAATTGTGAACTAGGTCACAAACGGATGGAATGAGTACTTTTGTGATAACGGAGATGAGCTATGGTGTTTGTAATGGCACGAGTTTCCTGTTCATGCCGACAGCCGCGAGTGCATTGCAGCAGCCATGAAGCAAATAAACAAGAAACCGCGCCTCGCTCCTCGACAAATTGGCAATAATCCCATGGGTGCGAGTAGGCCCACAATTCACTTGCAAATGAGAGAAATTAAACCGAGACAGCAGTAATCACTTTAAAGAGGCACTGCTGCCAAATACTGATGTGTGTAAGTTGTGTGTTTATATTGTGAGGGAAATGACGTCATATCTGACATGAACACTAAACTTGTTGCATAGTCTTATCATTGTTCTAAATTCCATATGGAAGGAGCAAGGAACACTTATTTTGAAGCTGATTATGCACGCATACAGAGGGTGGCGTCGGGGGAGAGTTTTACTTTGGTGTGAATTTCCCGGTCATAAACTCTTCGTCTTTATGTTAAGGGTGACCTAATATGGTAGCGAAGATGGCAGAGTTACAAGAAGTAGTAGCGTGATACAGCAGGAGGGGAAATTTAATTTTGTGTTGGGCTATTTTTGGAACGAAATAATTTGGAATTGGAATCGGTTTTAAGGGAGTTAATTTTATTAATCCATTTTGAAAGAATTGCATAAAATGCATGCAACAGTAGCAGTTTCGAACTTAGGAACAATTACAGCTTGTACGTAGTAAAATAAAAGAGTATTACGTTAGGAAGCCGTTAACCTGAAAACCAATACGCAACCTGTTTTAGTGTTTTGTTAGAGAGCGCTGGAGTAGCAAGAAGCGGTAACACATGCCGTCGATGAACCATCCTGCAGCCAGGTCTGACGTCATACAATTTTGGCGTCGTCGCATTGTTAACAGGATAGTACACGTGATTAATCGAAACCTCTCAAAAACGGCTGCCGTAAATGAAAAAGGATTTAGAATGTATTCATAGCTGCGTGTTACAGGCCTAGTTGTATTGGTTCATGTGTGCACGTTGTGAAGTTGGCAAATCATACGATAATTCGTTTCCTTCTGCTGTTATTGCGAAGGAACAAAGACTCGACTTATTCTGTAGGAACTTCGACAAACCAGCACCTGATTTCCTAGCACTGTCGCACTGAAGGAGGGGGGAGGGGGGCTTCAGCCAAGCAGCCCCCATCCACAAAGGACACTTTATTAACACAAATTTCGTAGAGAATGATATCAAAGGTTTACGCAATTTACGCTTCAGCCTAAATCAGTCACTGAAATCGGTTGTTGAGTAGTACTTTGGAATACTGAAAAAATATAATAGAAACAGAAGAATATGTGGATTGTCTATTTTTCAAGTTTAATTTTCCCTGTAACGTAAGTAGATGTCGGCTCGGAGATTTTGACATGGTTTTCATAACATTTTATTTAAAACCAAACATAATTTATATATAACCTCAGGGTCACCCCCCCCCCCCCTCGCCCCAAAGAAACATTCTGAATGTACTTCTGCTTCCTATAACTGAGAAAATGGACGACTTCATTGGGACCTATTGTAAAACCGTATAGCATGCATACCTTTTTGTTTCAACGTGCGTGTTTTATGTGCAACTTTTGTTACCCTCTTCGATTTAATCACTCTGACAATTCGTTTACGGGAATCAAACCTTGAATCAGGTGTAAGAGACTCTTCCTGTCACGTTTGCCATTTTATGGCATTTGTGACGCCTCAACCGACGCACTTAGCTTAGATTGATGTAGTGCGTATTACATTAGCAGTGCCCAGCGCTGCTAAACCCCTGGGGCTGACTGACACATTGGGCCAGATCACTGCAGCTGTTGCATCTGATAGGCTGTCGTTAGCCGTACTACACTTCCTACTGCCGGTAAATGGCGCCGTACAAATGCTACACTTAGTCACCGCTTTGAGACGTCGCAGCCGCTTATTACGCTCGACCGTCTTTTTAATTGACATTTTCATAAAACACTTCGAGACACATATTTTGCTGTCAAAGACCTCCTACTACACCAGAGTTGAAAAAGCTGCATTGAAGACGCGGGTCTTACTGTAACGTCAGAATTTCACACGACCGCCATGTTGGTATTGTGGACAGATGAAAATGACCAATATGTGGGCGCCATATTGTTAAAATTTAATTCTTGTAAGACATGAAAAATGGCGTTCATATGGTTACGAAACAAAATCATGAAATCTGCAGAGTAGCTGAGCGGTAATCCCTCTTGTTGTATTCGATAGCCGTCCGCTTCGAAACTAAGCTCCTTTTCTTGTAACCGATAATTGTCCACTTCAAACCTAAGCCGCTTTTCTTGTATTAGGTAAGCGTTCTCTTCGAATGTAAGCAACTATGCTTGTATTCGATAGCAGTCCGCTTCGAAGCTAAGCCGCTTTTCTTGTATCTGGTTGGTGTCCGATTCGAATCTGAGCCACTAAACACCTGTTGTGAGCGACAGAATGATGTCCTTCGCTGTCTCCAGTTTGTTGCTGATACAGCAGCATGGAACTGACGGCGACACTTCTTTTTTACGCCCTAAACAATTCTACCCCTTATATTATTCTACGCTTTATAACCTCAGCACTTAGGACAGTGCCGTTTAATAAACTGTGACGATGAAAGAAGCATCTGAGCGACATCTTGAGCAGCAGCACGAGATTGGTCCTCACTCTGGTATGCTGGTCCATCACATTGTGGCTAATAATTATGAAGGGATTCGTGATTAGATAAATGGAGCCTAAGAGTGAAGAGTTTTGTGTCACCGACAGCTGACAGGTCTGGTTGGTTGCCTGGCAACTCCAGACTTTGATTGCTTTCAGAAACAAATGGGGTAACTCAACTGTTTTGCAGAATTTGATACATAGTTGGCTGACTGGCTAATATACGTCAACAGCTTGCTCAAAAGCTGGCGGAATGGGTAACTAAATTAACAAATGTTAGAAACCGGCCAGTTTCCTGTGGCTTGACCGACTGTTAGATGTTGTTGCAACAAACAGCGCATCAATGCACGTAGTTCGATTACATTAAATAGCGGGAACGAAGAGCATGTCCTATATGCATGAAGTGCTGTGCTTGCTTTCGCGTGAATGAGTGAAAACACGAAAATTTCCTGTGTGCTTTTTAACGACACATTTGAACTGCTTGAGTCATGCATCGTCTAATGGTGAATTTATGTGGTTGAACGGTGAATTGGAAGAGATTTTGGAGGTAAAATATTACGATTGAATGAAGAATTTATAACAGAATTAGCCTGGAGGAAGTCAATAGAAATTCTCTGTCAGTATAGCCAGTCTACCGTCCGAGATTCGAATCTGGAAATCCTACAAATATGAAACAAAAATGCTAATAATTTCAATGGAATATACAGTAATAAACTTTCTGCAGATACAGTTTTCCTTCCAGACAAAATAAAAATTCTAAATGCTTATAGCATCAACATTTCACTCGCAGTACAATTTTAGTTCTCCTCGGGATTTCTGATTTTAATATAGTGAAACGCAATTTGTTGTTCACTTGTCCATTTATGAGCTTTGCGAAAAGAGAATTGGTCTTGCTCTTGCAAAACAAACCTTTCTGATAAAGGTGAAACGGAAAGATAGTATTTTGGAGAAGGCAGGACTGATGTTGTGAAGATGAACTTGGACATATTTAGTGAGAAATCTTTTCGGACCGAGAATGTTACTTCAGAGATTAAATTATGTAGGAACGACAACTGGTTACTATTGGAGTTCTGATCCTCTGAACGCCAAAATATTTCACAAAAAATTCAAGTATTTTTAATAAAATATTTTCTGCTGTAAAGAGAGACGACCAGGTAAAGACGGGGATCTGTTGCAAAGTAGCGTTTAGGGACCAAAGAAAATCACGAAGCATGTAATTACCGATGTTCTGTGGTACGTTATAATCCTCTCGCCATGGTGTATGTGTATTGTCAGAAGTTTGTACCCGAATGTCATTGTTTTGGAGTTAGATTAATTTAGTGCAGTAGCAACACTGAGTCCGACCGTTATGAAGCATTAGTGTAATTAATTCTACCAATGTGCAGTATCAGGCGTCAAAGGGAAGGGTGTAGGCTTCAGGGGATGCTTCCCGCATCCTACTGAAATCCTCAAGTCGATTTGGAAGACAGACAGCGAGATAATAATTGCCTTTGAGGAACTAATTCATGTCTGAATACAGCTAATTTGTATGTGGGAGGTAAGGCGCCATTGTCGAATCTTACTGAATCAAAAAAGTCATATGAATTTTCGTTTTTTAAAAATATTTCCTTCGAGAGGTGCCTTTAATAAGCCACGGCAACATCGTGTCACTTGTTAGATACAGCAGCAGAGCGGGTGGTCCCTATTTGGACCGCAGTCGGTTCGAAAACCCGGCAACTACCAGGTAACATAAATTAAGTTTATATATCTTAACTCTTGTTAATATTTTCCATCTTCCAAGCATTACGCACTTACACATATAACTCCAACGAAACGCACTTGGAGTCAAAACATAATAATAAAATACGAAACTTTGACCTGAAATTCATTTTATTGTACCCATGTGTATAAGGTTGGCTAATTTTCAAAGCTGGAAATTGTCCCTAGCGTTACCGTTTATGCTGTCTCTAATTCAGCATTTGTAACAGTTTCAAAAGCTTCTCTAAATGGTAAGCCTATAGCTGAATGACTGACTGACCGACCGGTTGATTAAGTGGCTATCAAACCAAATAAAGTATTTATTTTAATATCTTCCATTCTACCCCCTTATCAGGAAGAGTGATCCTATCCTTGAGGTATTCCAAAATATGTTTGTGTGCATTTCTTATTTTTTGTAGGCCGGGACCGTTCCTTGCTCACACTCTGAGTAACGGGAATTGTGAACTTTATTATTATGTGTTTTTCTCCATTTCTTTACGGCTTGATCTCTTTTAGGCCCATATGAATTCCCCAGCCCTTGTTCTCAAAACGTTTCACTCTATTCAGGGCATCTGCGGCGTGGCTGATCTCTTTTTAAGCCACGAATGAGATGTGTCGTTCTGGAACACCAGCAATTTCGGTGTTGAAGAACATGACTGTCAAAAGTTACATGTCTTGGTTTGTCTCTTGTAATTTAAAAGTTACTGCTCATTCATAACTGGTTGTTAACACAGAAACGAAAGTACAAGTTCTTGTGTCTCTTTACTATTATGCTGTCAGCGTGGGAAGCAGAAAAATCAGAGGCGATCGGGATGCCTGTGAAATAGTAGAGGCTGAATTTACTTACAACAGGTGTTGACAACAGGCCACGACCTGTAAGCGTCGTAGCATCTGAAAGTTTAATTGCGGCCCGCACTGCTAGCGATGAATTATTCAGTCTCCATGCCTGCAGCTGATAATCCCGCAACCACATCACTACAACGTAACTTACACCCTGCAACACTCCAGATTTTACCTCGTCCGAGGAACTTATTGATTTATGGGCAAGTTGTTTGTTTATGCATTTTGACATTTGGCGGTGTAATTTGTGTTTTGTTTGGTGGTTTCCCTTTTTACGAGGAACTAGCTTATCTATTGAGTTATTTTCCCTTTGTGAGGTTTTCCTTTATTAAGCCTGTTGCCAGTTTTCTGATGCACAGTGATATGTTGAAGTGTTTTTCCACTTGTTGTGAAGCTTTTCCTCTAGCGAGGCACTTCCCCTTTTTCTTGATACATTTCTCTGTTTTTGATGGTAGTGTGCTGTAGTTTCCTGCTTTTAAGGAAAGTCTGGTCTGTTATACACTTTTCTCTTTTCAGGGAATTTCACATCGCCGAATCAGTTTCCCTTTTCTGAAACACTGTTTACATGCTAAGACACATGCCTGCTTCTAGAGGAAGTGTCTGAATTACTGAGCTAACTTCCACATTTTGACGAACTTGTCTGCTTTATTCACGCGATTGTTCATTGAGACAATTTTGTCCTTTATTTATGTGCTTGTCTATTTTTTATGATCGGGTACTGATAGAAAACTATTGACATTATTGGAGATGAGATTTTTCAGAAGAACAGATTGAAGCGACCTTTTGACTACAAAAGAAATGAAGAAATCTTGGAAGAGATGAAAGTAGAAGCAGTTGAAGAGAAACTAAGATGATACAAATCAAATTGGCTACGACATGTAACAAACATGAGCAACATGATGCCAAAAATAATTTGAACTACAGGCCATATGGACGAAGATGACTTGGAAGACCTTTGAAGAGACTATTTGACGAGGTCGAAACAGGTCTCTCAAGGCCTAAACCGTGACAGATGATGATGTTGATGATGATAATGATGTGATGATTTCTAGAGCCTTGGACAGAACAAATGAAGTTTGAAATAAAATAAAACTTTGCCAGAAGTGGGACGTAGGTTCAAACTTGATTTTCCCAACAGCTAATCTCGAAAATTGTGCCATATTTCCTAGTTGGTTTGCGTTTTTCTAATTTAGTTAAAAGAACTTGATAAGGCAGTTGGGTCAATTGAAAGTACAGGTCTACATAAAAGTACTGTTTTTGTTTTTATTGTTATTGGCTTTAGTCTTATTCGGTTTTGTTTCGTGGTTACGCAGCAAAGAGGAAACAGCCCAAGCTTCAATTGCTATGGCTGTGGCTAAAGTTCCTGTTTTCTGACTGCAAACTGATGAGACCTCATTAGAATATTTAATGGTATGAGGTAATTAAAGGCGTGTTTCCTAATACGACAGTGTTCCTTTATTAAGTTTGCTCGCTGCTGTTGCCATATTTCCTGTCACTAAATTAATTATGATTTCAGTCTTTTGAACGTAGTGTGACGCCCACAATGTGGATACCCGTGTCACTACATGGCCAGCTGTCAGGCTTGACAACAGACACAGACCAGAGCGAGGACGGCCTAAGTTTAGTTAGCGTGTGTGCATTTAAACATATAGGTTACACGTCTGAGAATAAATTAGGAAGGAAATTACTAACCTCTAGTAGCATTAATAGGGAAAATGGGTACATACGTTATCTCCATGGGAAACTATCTAGCTAACTACATAACTGCTTACTAATAACTGCCTAAATCCATACAGAAGATATAAAATTGTTTATGAAGTTAATAACACTAATGCATGTAACAACAGTCATTACTGAAATCATCATTATCACGTTTCTTATAAGTAGGTACAATGATTTATTTCTTCCAATACTGAGTCAATGAAGATATGAAAGTTTGGTCACCCCTAGTTTTCGGTAACTGCTCCCATAAGCTCGTTGGTTTTTATAAGGCGCCTCGTAACGGATAATGGAGTTCGAAATCCCACTTCATGACGTCACGTCTCCACCACTTTAGCGCCGCGGGTTGGTATTGCAGTTCTCTGCTGTTGTGACCGACCTATATTATCGACGTTTGCAGTAGAATCCCGGAAGTGCCATGGCCTGAATGCTGCTCAGAGCAAAGTCAAGGATCAGTTGCTGATCCATCAGCTTATAAATGGTGTCAGCCCTGAGGCGTTTTGCTGACCGTGTAGTCCGTCTCTTCCTGAAAAATTAACGGTCGCCGTCCGTCCTGTTTTCTGCATTTGACGATGAGTAACCGTGGTTACACCGTTTTGTGTTGGGTACAAAAATGAGCTGTCGCTTTTTCGGCAATATACCGTATTAATTTTGAGCTCAACCCCCCCCCCCCCAATCATATTCGGTAGACACACAACCACCTTACTGTCTGTGAACAACGGAATTCGAATTCATGGCAACGAGATGTGACATTTCTTAATATCGCTTTAAATATGAAGAGTAAGGAAGCTCTGAGTTCTAATATGTAGAAGCGTTACGACGCGGAGCAACGCGACGCCTGCAATTTCTTTTTCGTACCAATAAAATTGAGACTATGGCGTCCAAGGTTTGTCCAACTGCAGCAACCGTGCTGTTAGCTCGCTTCCCGGCCCGGGAGAGAGGCGCGCGCGCAACATCGGCGCAAGCAGCTTTCATCGAGAGGAGGTAAGCAAAAATTCTCTGACGGATCGTGGCTGCATTCCGCACATACACATCGAAGTTTATACACAAGGCACGCCACCGGTCATAAACTTATGTCGCTGGTGCTGCTGGAGCCCTACTGATGCCGCATGAAGTGTAACTAGTATAGAACTATAATTTTGCCTGTTTCTGTGGGGCTGTAACACTTGGTCTCTTACTGTAAGGCTACAGCTTATAGCCAGGGTGTCTGAGAACAAAGTGATGACGAGAATTTGTAGACCTAGGGAAGATGAAGTGAGAATGTGAGAGTAGTGGAGGAAATTCCTTAACGAGGACCTTCCGGCATTCAGTGTAGTATAATTACTGTTTAATAAGCTTTGATATCACTAAGATTTGCAAAGGTGCAGACAGTGCTTGTGCTCTCAGTTGATTAGTTTTAAACATTAAATATGAATGTGCAAGAATTGAACTTTGAGTTGCAAATCAGACGAAGAGCATTTGGAAATTGTGTGAAGCTCTAGGAACCTATGTATTTCTGCTTTTATTTCCAACCGAATTTCGCTGCTTTGATAATTTACTGGGTGCATATTTTTCGAAGATCTATTACCACATACCATTTCAGGGCCCTGAACTTTATTGTTGTCGGTGTCATTTCCCCTTTAAAATGTTCACATCCGGCGTGTAATTATTACCAAGTGCACGAAATATATGGCTTAAGCGTTGTGCTGGTCTTCACTGGCATAACTTTCAGCCACGTTAGGTGAAAATCTGTCATTCGTTTTAAAAGCTGGAAGTGGAATATGTACAAACACAAGCAAAGGCACTTTAATTTCGAAAGAGAATTTGTCCACTTTTCGGAAGAAATCCGTCCTAAAGGGGGTGATATCAACTGTTTGGGATGGTTTGTGAAAGAGTGAGAGTGGAAGTTATGAAGAAAGACAAAAGAAAGACGGCATGTTGCGGTGAGGTGTAAGAAACTCCTGCTTCCTATTTGGGGTCCCCACTTCACATCTCGCCCCTTAGAGAGTTGTCTGGTCTTTCATGAGATCGCCGTACGAAACAGAGTGTTGTTGTCTCAGTCAGTATATAAGACATTGACGGAAAACGGAAAGAAGAAGGTAAATTACAAGTTATAAAATGGAAGAAAACAGGAAGAACGCGAATCAATGCTAAAGAATATTTTAAAATTTCGAAGAATTAATAATAAATTACGAAACTTCGAAGTGTCTTGATTTCAGAATATAAGGAGATAAAAATTAAAAGTAGAGTAACAGAAAAAGAAACAAGGAGAAGGGAAAAGAAAGAAAGAAAGAAAGGAAGACGGATAGACGGAAAAAATAAGTAATAGTAGTGAAGGAAGGAAGGAAGGAAGAAGGAAAGACCAATGAAGAAGAAGATAGGACAACATTTCAAATAAATGAAGAGGAATTATCGTATTTTTATCGGATTCTTCTTCAGATTGGGCATCACCTGGCAGACGACATTGCGCTGTCCGCCTGTCTCTTGTTTGACAGTGCATAATATCGAAGTTT
>Ga0123353_10013109_pt1 | contig 11851 bp, 6 predicted proteins | sample TergutLab28metaG_3_FD_92763 | JGI IMG/M metagenome (GOLD analysis project Ga0123353, IMG submission 92763) | Labiotermes labralis P3 segment gut microbial communities from Petit-Saut dam, French Guiana - Lab288 P3 | ecosystem: Host-associated > Arthropoda: Insects > Digestive system > Gut ... | reverse complement strand
CGGAGGCATTGATGTCTGTCTGTTGTGAGTGTTGTGTGTTGTCAGGTAGAGGTCTCTGCGACGAGCTAATCGCTCGTCCAGAGGAGTCCTACCGACTGTGATGCGTCGTTGTGTGTGGTCTAGAAACCTCAAGAATGAGGAGGCCCTGGACCAATGGGGGCTTTTGCACAAAAAAAAATGAACAGGTAGTCTGTGTATGTCACCAGAATGGGTGGCCGAAATTTGCAACGCTTGTGGTAAAAATTCATTACGACCAAATTTTTAACTATGCAGTGAGTAAGATAAAATTTGTAGCCGAATTGGGAATTTAAAAATTTGTATCCTCCTAATAGGCATGTCACTGCGCCGTATGAACGACAAGTTGCAGTCCATTAGCATGTAGCTGCTACATTGCTTGCTGGGAAATGAAACATCCTGTTGTGGTTTTCTGAGCTGTAACGTCGTGAAACAATGTACGTGGAAAGACGTGTCTTGCTTCACAATCCCTAAGACCGAACATTAACACTTACCGCAGAGTAAACCTCAAATCGTACGCGTGTAGCACTTTGTCGTAACCATGCAAATGGGAACATTATACTGTAAACCCACAAAACCGAGGGGAAATAAATAATTGTATAACTGTCTTATTACTTTGTGTTCAGTGGTCCGTGCATCGTGTAATATGTGTCAATAATTGTCCAACAATATGCAACAATATACAATTTATTTATATCTGCAAACTGCTGTACATGTTTCGGGTAGTATATGCACCTATCTTCAGGAGCTCATAACACTGTATCTACAGTGTTTGGCATTAATGAGACCGTTGCTGCTACCTGTTGTGAACGTATGACTTAAGGCTGATAACCTTACCACCATCCTGGGCCACTGTCACGTAATCTGGTAACCTTAACTTCCTGGAACCCTATGAGCACCTCGGACCTGTAATGGGACTAATTTATCTTTACCTTTTTACAGCTGGATACAGACCGTGATTTGCGGTCCACTAGAGCTTGCCTATGTCATGAGAGAATGAAAGGTTATGTAGAATACGTCATTATATATTTGGTTATATTTATGTATTTTGCTGTATATCAAAGTATATAAAAAGATAAGTAATATCGTGTTGAATAGTTGATAGTGTTTAATTTCCTTTTAATATAGAGTTTCTCTCCGTAGTTTCTCCTTCTCTCGTTCATTTCGAAAAGTTCCATTCAGCCTCCTATTCAGAATAGATATCCAACCTTAATGCAGATATCCAGCCTTAATGTATATATCCAACCTTAATGCAGATATCCAACCTTAATGCAGATATCCAACTTTAATGCAGATATCCCAACGCATTGTATTATGATTGCCGCCTGGATGGGTGCTCGGCTCATTGTGACCTTGGCGGTATCCGAATTTTTCTCATGTTGTTACTATAAAGATTATCATTAATCTCCTGTCCGATTAGGGGAAGATCGCCTGTATTTTACCCCCTAAGGACCAAATCGTTTTTACACCAAAGATGAAGTATAAAAAAAGAGTAACATTTTCTCCAAAACGTAATTATTAGGAACTGAGCCACACATGAATATTGTTTGATTGCAAAAGGAAGTTTATTTAAAAGGGGATTTCTAAAACCCGGCGTCGACCCAATTTAATAATACGTGCTCTTAAATGCTTTTTTTTTTTAGTATGGTCCAATTTAAAGCATATATTCTCAAATTAAACTTTAATAAAACATTACTTCAGAGTGCACAAACTATGGAACTCGATAAACTGAATTTTTCACAGTGGTACTTTTTCTGCTTTGCTCCCAGCTTTGAAGAGTACTGGAGGCTCACTGCTGGTGGTCCACACTGCAGCATGTCACGCACTTCGTCCGTTTAGTAGAATTTGCAAAACAAACTCACCTTACGGTATGCAGCGCTCTCTGGTTTAACTTTGAGAGCCAATAGTTCCTGAGGTTTTTTGACAGTGGAAAGGGAATTCCCGTCTATATAAAGGTCCAAGTAGCATCGAAATTATTTTCGTCCGTGTACTTCCTAGGGGGATCAAAAAAAAATTTCTCTTTGTTTGCACTAACTTCGACCTCTGCCAGTGGGCGTTCCTTGAGGTTGACGGAGTGGTATTTCAGGGGGACGATGAATAAATTCGCGTTACCACTTTCTGCTAACCATATATAACTGACGGTTCGCTCTGTGTGGTAAATTGCTCGCTTTTGCTGTGTTGTGTATACCAGACATCGGAAATCCTTTCTTTTCAAACCATAAAGTTTTTGTCCCTACTGCAGCACGTGATTTTTTAAATAATGTAAAACTTCTCATCGAATGTCAGAAGTTCGTCCGAACACCTGTTTACGGCATAACAGCATACATCTTGGTCCCATCAATTTGCATTCCTTATGGTGGCTTTCGCAATAATATTCGTAAGTCCGTGTTGAGCAGCTCTGTCCCATACTTTCCCTTCGATATGCAATCTGTGCTCTGTCTATAATTTAAATTGCTATCCACGTTCTGGGCCGGTCCCAGTGGCCGCGCGGTCTAAGGCATGGGTCTGCGGCCGCTCGCCTGCTGAAATTGTAGGTTCGAATCCGACCGGGGCATGGACGTTTGTCTGTTGTGAGTTTTGTATTTGTTGTCAGGTAGAGGTCTCTGCGACGAGCTGATCGCTCGTCCAGAGGTGTCCTACCGACTGTGGTGCGTCGTTGTGTATGATCTAGAAAACTCGTGAATGAGGAGGCCCTGGCTCAAAGAGGGTGTCGCGCCACAAACAAACAAACAATCTCACGTTCTGTAGTTACATAATATATTTACTTGCTAATTAGGCGCGACATCCCCCAGTGGGCCAGGACCTCTAGTTCACGAGGTTTCTAGATCACACACAACGACGCAACACAGTCGGTAGGACTCCTCTGGACGAGTGATCAGCTCGTCGCAGAGACCTCTATCTGACAACGCACAACACTCACAACAGACAGACATCCATGCCTCCGGTGGGATATGTACCCACAATCTCAGCAGGCGAACGACGGCATACCTACGCCTTAGACCGCGCGGTCACCTGGACCGGCATTAACCCACTAGAATCCAAAACTTGTACCGAAGGATTTTTTCTCATTTTCCTAAAAGAGACCGTAAAAACAAGGTCGTCCAATATAGGACACGGCTGCCGGCCCATTTTTGGGCAACACGCCATATTTCTTTTTACCGAAAACATTCAAGAGACCCTACGGCACAATATCAAATACTAAACGTATAACTTAACACCCCCCCCCCCCCAAATTCTGTGTTTATGCATTTTTAGGTACAGTCACCTCAGCTGAACAGTACACATTTCACAGAGTATGTGCTGGACACATAAGAAAACGCACATATAAAACTCATTCAAGCCAACCTAAAGCGCAGCAATTCCTGATCAGATCTAAACTTTCTCCTTCACCCAGAACATGCCAAATCCTCTACTGTCGCCACAGTGACGAACTTTGCTGTCTACCAATGTCTAGGGCATGGGTATGGGTAAGTTTGGAAGCGGTGCGAGTTACTCGGTCTTCCCTTAGGTTGAAAATATTTTGTGGATGCCTGTGAACTCCGGAGCCTACGGCGCTTCCTATTTTATATGGAATACGTACCGGCAGTCTGAACAAAGCAATTTAATCCCTTGAATATAAGTTAACAGAAACTCGTACCAAATAATGCTGACTCCATCGCTTTACATATGAATGTGTGAGGTAAATATAGTGAGTGGCTATGTGTCTATATGTCTATTTGAATATCCTCACATTTTACGCGTCTTTGTGCTGGCTGTATAATTTTTCAATAGGCTTACTGCCCCTGCTGGTGCGTGTAAACTGAATCAACGGACTTCTCCATTAGACTTAATAAAGAACAATGTAGAGTGCATTTATTTTTCAGCTCTTTGTACGAGCCATTTTCTTTCCCATTGCGATTTAATTGATGAAGTCACTGAACTGTCCTGACGCGGTATAAGCGACTATATGAAAATATTTCACACTTTTGTGCTACTTTATTTTAATGTAATTGAATTTTCAGTTATAATTCATAAAATCTTCGTGGATTAAACATTTACAAGTTTTTAATTGTATACAATTACTGTCAAATGTCAGTCTGTATGTGTGTCCATATATGGTACAGTATCCGTATAACTGAACTATCTGACTGTTAACAGTAGTGAATGGGGAGTAAATACAGCCCACCAGCTGGGCAATAGATATAATATCAGATTGTTATTCACAATTGACCTCGTGTTAGGAACTTTTTTTTTAGTATTTTAACTATTTAAATTTGTGCCTGGCCTTCCATAAAAATATCTTTATTTACTATCTCAAGATAAAGTTGTATAACACAGCAGACAATAAAATGTATGCAACTTGGTGACGTAGGAAATATACAAAATTTAAACGTTTTCTTATTTAATAATTGTAGTATTTTTGTGAATAATGTTAGTCCAACAAACTGTACATGTAGTCAATTTAAAATATTATTATTACTTGCTATAAGTATCGGCCTTTATGGGCCATCACGATAAGAACTTCATACAAGAGAAACAATGCATGAAACAACAGTGTGTACTGTCAGTATAAGTTGCACCTAATACAATTAGAAAATGTAGGGGCAAGTACATAGAAACACATTATGAATATTGATTATAGATTGCCGCTACCTCTTCTATTATCCGTAGCTACATTTTCTGGTGATGATACACACCAGTGTTTTCCTCTTGCATTAAGTTCTGCATGATGATGGCCCAGAAGGGCCCAAACGTGTAGTAGGAAGTAATATGCCATGAGAATTTTTTTAAATTGAGTAAGCGTACAAGTTACAAGTGCCTTCTGTTAGACAATATGTTAGCAATTGTCTAATACACGGAAAACTTGGGAAAATCTTGAGTCTTTTTTATACTTTATACGTCGTTATTTCACTGCATATTTGTTACGTGTGGGTGTGGAACATGGTTTGTAAGAACATAAATCAATTGTACGCGTATTGTAAAGCACCTTGTCCAAGAAAATATTAGTACTTAACAAAAGTGAAATAAACATTAAACAATTTTATATTCAATGGTCCGTGCAGCGCGTAATATGTATCAAAAATTATCCAATGAGATGCAACAATATGCAGTTTATTTATATCTGCAAACTGCTCTACATGTTACGGACGGTATCTCCACCCATCATCAGGAGCTCATATCATTGCATCAACAGTATCTGGCATTATTGAGACCTATTGCTAACCGTCGTGAACGACAGGTAGCAGTAACGGTCTCAATAATGCTAGATGCCATAGGTACAGTAATATGAGCTCCTGATGATGGGTGGAGATACCATCCGAAACATGTAGACCAGTTTGCGGATATAAACAAACTGCGTATTGTTGCATCTTGTTGGATAATTGCCGACACAAACAGTAAACATCTTCCTGAATGGACAACTTCGTGATATGTACCGATCACTTTTAGCAGTACAAACCAGGTTACAGTGTGCTGTGAACGTTAGCTGGAATGTGAGACGCGAAGAGGATTTATTGATTTGTGGTGGGAAATTTCTTCTAAAACTCTACCTTGTATATCGGGGATGTGATGAGATGATGGCCCAAACAAGAATCTAGGAAACAAAGGTTCAGTGTCAGAATTAGTTACAATACTTGTGCAGGACCACTGGTAATTCTGCCTTAATGGTAATCCTACTTGGCTTTGTATATTTAATATTTTGTGTTGTCCGTGTAGTTTGTCGCTTTTTTAAGATCCAAATAAATGCACTTATTTATGATAGAGATGCCATTTTATGTCAAAGTATCTGCGTCATATTTTCAGCTCATCTATTGGTCATCAAGGAGACAAGTAGAGGGGAGACATGTATGTGTCTACAGTTACATTAGAAAGCACTAAATATGCGTCTTTTGTATAGAGTATGTAGCGTTATAGTGTATACTGTAGTTTCTGTTCATATTTTTTTTGTTATTTTAGTATATATATAGGTACGGTAAATGTAAAATTTACCCTAGTAGAGGCCTCGAAGGCCCAGAGGGGGAGTAGATGTATAGCGCTACTCTTTCTGTAACCGTGGTGCTAGATGGTGTTAGGATTTTCAGCGCCACGCCCCGGTCACTTTACCCCCGAGAATGAACCGGTACCCATTTTATGGGAAGCTTGATGGACCCCCAAGGCCGGTCTGGACGGGTGCGGAAAATCTCGCTACCCACCGGGATTCCGTCCTCGGACCGTCTAGCCTGTAGCGAGTTGCTACACCCACTGCTACCAACTACTATCTACCCACCCACCTACATATATATATATAATATTATAATATTTTAATGATTAAACTTGTTTAAATTTTGTGTTCGATGTTAATCTTCATATGTACAATACATTAATTATTAAAATTTTTGATTAAAATATATTTAAAGCTTCTGTTTACAGTTTTGTGTTAGTTCACTGTTGAACTATCAATATTTAAATAGCAAAAAAGCTGTAAACAACAGCTATATATGGTGCCGATATATGTGGTATGCAGGGAGACTAATGTACTCTATAGACCTAATTCTCTCTAATGTAATTAAAAATGCAGAAATATTTTTCATTGCGTTTTTCTCTCGTATGATGGCTTGATTAGAGGAAAAAAACTTTGTAGACTGATTATAAAACAAAAAGTTGTGTATATCTTAAATGTATTTAGTTGGATTGCAATAAGCATTGACTTCATTTTAGTTTATTGTTATTGACAAGATATTATTGAATGCTTTTCCATAATCTGCGTGCGTCGAAAACATGGGCTTTTCTGTACCGATTTTACTGAATTACGTCTCGAACGCTGAGGCAAACTGTACAACTTAGTTTGTTGTGTCTATGTTCCTGGGGAAGCCATGTTGTTGTCAGTACTAACACAGTAACTAACACCATAACACAGGAATGCTCTTAGAGTTTGTATGCGGAGGAGGTGGGTGGAGCCGGATCGGGGCCAAATTCAATTACGATCTTTTCTTCTAGTTGGACTGGTAAGAGTTTTCTGCTATGACAGATGTTGTGAGGATTCAGGTTATGAAGAGTCGACTGCTAAATATGCAATTCGTAATTACCGACGTGTTGACAGAGCGCAGTGCTGTCATCTTCAGGACCAAGCAGAAAAAGAAGATTCAGCCAACAACGCATAACATCCCAAAAGATTTACATCTTCGTCAGCACCACTGGGAAGGCATCATATATCATATTATTGTGCTATTTGATTTTTTCGTTAGCTAGTATCTTAATGAATTAAACGTCCATTTCTTTTATGTTCCAAGTAATTTAATCACTGAAATTCATGACGTTAATTTTCTTGCTATTATCATACATACATACATACATACATACGTACGTAAAAGAGTGCTGCAAATTTCTCATTCACAGTAAATTCCAGTGTAGATCGCCATTAATGTCTTGTTTACGATGGATCAGTGGTACAACTAAAGTTACCTAAGTTAATCTATACTATCCACACACACACACACACACACACACACACAATAAATTTATGTATCTGTATTATCTGCTGAACGGTACTACAGACTCGTAATTTTGAAGCCCGTATTTCCCCTACATATATTAACCGTCTAAAAACCCGGGGAAATCTACATGTACCGCCTGTTTAATAGTAAAAGGCTGTGTATTTTGCAAACAACGTGTGTTTGTTTGTTCATACAGTTCACACAATAAACAGCGATTGTTTCCGTACACGTAATTTATGGACTTCTTTGTAATGGAAACCCACTGTGATCTCTTTACGGTAGGAGTTGAATTTTCATATGTGATAGAGATCAATTAAGTCTTCGAAATTCCTGATATTATTTTCGATCCCCAAAATGCTAAATTGAATAATTGTCTTAGAATGTTAATAAAAGTAAATACATATAATAACATAGATTTTAGTGTTATTTAGCACTCTTTGTGATGGTCACAGAACACACTTCTTAGCAAAATGAGTTCAGAAAGATAAAGCAGGAAGTGGCCATGGTCGAGTTGGGTGAAGGATAGCATTCAGCGTTCTTTGATGTTTAAATTTAATATTCTGTTGATCGTGCATCATGATATATCCGTACAATAAGAACCAACAGGATGCACTATTTGCTTTCAATTTGTTGCAGTAATTAGCCTGTACATGCTTCGAGCAGGCTTACTCCTCATCATCAGGAGGTATTACTCTGTATTTACAGCAGTTGGTAGTACCTCCTGATGATTAACAGTAAGCCTGCTCGAGACATGTAGATATTAATTACTAAAAAAACTGAAAGTAAATAGTGCATCCTGTTGGTTCTTATTGTACGAATTCAACATTCTCTAGCACGTTTCTTAAAGAGTATTTTATTTAATGGTCCTTCCTCATTTTTACAACTTAAGTAACGCCGACTGGAAAGGCGAATGGCGGAATGGATACGATAAACCAGCAGTGGTTGAGGCTTATATGTGATTTAAAACACTACAGGAATTGCTCGACTTAGGCAGTAGGTACGGCCCATGTTCAATTTTGCACTTTTCGGAACTGAGTGTACGTATTGTCAACAGTGTATGTGCATACAAGGGAGTCCAGCTGAAATCCAAACCCCAGCACACTGGAATCTGACCGGCCGCAGCATGACCGCCCAGGCAGTTGTGTTATCGCCCAGCAGTATTCTTCCGCCACCCTCTCATTACGCTGTCATTGCCACAAGAAAAAATTCGAAACGAGTTTCAGGAATGTTATTTCTTCAATTTTATTGTTTGTTGATTCTTAAAATTGGGCAAATCTGAAATTGCGTGACTTGAAAGTTCTCAATTCGGTGAGTGTCTGTATTCCGGAATTCATGAACTAATTTGGTTGGCTATGTCAAAATGATGACAGACTGGAAGGCTGAGTCCTGGTTCTAGGCAAAGTTAGAAATTGTTCTCTAATGGCTTTGGGGCTGTCCGTTCCTCCATCTAATCAGTACTGGCTAATCTTTAATAGCTAATAGAGTAGCCTGTAGTGCAGCCTGACTGTTTGCCTTCCCGGAGACAAACGCTCAGAATTCCACGGCGACTACGCGATTTCCCATGCACAATTCAACAACTTGTTATACTAGCTCCTTTTTAGCGCTTAATATACTCGTAGGTTTCTGTCTCTGTATTGTATCCAGCGAGGACACGCGGTGGCGCAGTTAGCTGAAGCACTGCGCCACAAGCCGGAAGGTCGCGGGTTCTATTCCCGATGGTGTCATTGGAACTGTTAATGGACTTAATCCTTCCGGCCACACTATGGACCTGGGGTTGACTCAGTCATTAACAGAAATAAGTAACAGGAGTGTCTTCCGGGAGGTAAAGGCTGCCGGTTCGTAGGGCAAACAACCTTACCGTTTTCATGTGTCTATTTTCTAGAAACTCTGGCAACCTTAACTTCCTACAGCCCTAAGGGCCTGTCTAGGCCTATAACTAGTTACGTTTTATAGGTATGCAGCTTGTTACAGTAATAGGGCAACAGAAAGGAGCCCTACGTATCGAGTGTTCTCACATTTCCCTCAAGATATGAATATTCTGTCCCGCTTACCGCTCTGTATTTCCTCTAAATATTCTATCCATACTGTTTGAAGAAATGTTTGTACCAATAATGTTAGGACGTAAGCTACGACAGCCCTTTTCGGCTGATTTAGATAAGTCAGAGGGGGTTACAGGTGAATACAACAGTACGTGGAAAGGGCGACCGTCGAGATCAGTGATAGGACTATTCATCGGCCTGAGTACAGCAGCGCTCCCCGCAGTGTGTGGGTCCGTATGAATGCCGCCATATCAAGCTCAGAGTAGTGACGTAGCAAGCGCCATCAAAGATGTTGACGAGTGGCTGTTATAAAATATTGACTCACATCCTTTGAATGCGTTTTTCAATCCTCTTAAAAATGTCAAAGGGGAAAAATATACCCTTTCCCACCACACACACACACACACACACACACACACACACAAGTGACTTATCTCTACATACATTAAAACGAAAAAAATATATAATGAAATTTATTGAAATATCTACTTTTACAACAAGAATTTTAATGTTAGACTGAGATGTGTTCATTAATTAAGAATGTTCCTCGTGCAGTGATTCAGTACTCTGTAAATGGAATTCAAGAGACTTCATGTGTCCGCAGTAGATAACATGGTCCTGAAGTATCGTTCTGTGTGCTGTACTTTAGCATCCTCAATGTATTCCTAACGCTTACAGCTTATTGTAAATTAAATAAGAACGTATTGTTAATAAGAGGCGTGGAATGTTTATATATTTGCGGCGGAATCTTCATGATTTTTACCGTGCATCAGTGACGATTAAAACACTTTCTTGTCCAACAGATGCACAAATATATAATTCGTAGATACAATCAGAATTACTATAAAATATTTGAAATTGCTCCAACATGTTCCGGATCACAAGGCATCAATCATCGGGGAGCTCTATACAGTGCTTGGCTAAAATTACAGCATATGCTGCCATAACACCGACTACGTCCATATAAACGGACAAGATAGAACCATTACTGTAATTTTAGCCAAACACTGTGTAGAGCTCGCTGATAATGGATTCCTTGTGATCCGAAACATGTTGGAGCAATTTTAAATATTTTATAATAATTCTGATTGTATCTACGAATTATATATTTGTGCTTCTGTTGGATAATAAAGTGTTTTTTTTTTTGGGCGGAATGTTAATTTAAAGTAGGCCACCATATTTGGCGGAGGTAAAAAAGCGTGTATAATTTTGGTTCGAAGATGCGCAGATAAGATTTCATTCAGCAGAATAAGCGTGGACGGATCCATTTAAATATCTTTTTAATATTCGATTACAGTGTGTGCAGTTTCCTCATTGCTGAAGACAGGTTGCACTGGTGGTCTCTTGTAACTGCAGTAAAGAACTTTTGTACGTTACGAAATAAAGAAAATTGTTGTACTATCTCAGCTGAAATCAGCTCCCTTAGAAATGAACAATTTTATGAATTTATTTATCGATCACGATTTCCGTCGTCCACGCCCGTAATTTTCCTTTATTTACTGGAACTACACATAGTTCTTTCGGCTCTACACTACACTGTAATCACACAGTAACATTAACACATTGCCATTTCCACCAGGATACTTTTCTGAGTCAAATGAATAAATTCCACGACCTGTCCTCCTGTTATTTAAGATAACTGTTTATGTTGTCATCCCTTCTACACCTAATTCTTCTAGCAGTCTCTTTTCTTAGGGTTTTGACACTGAGACCCTTGCGTACCACACGCCCCACCCATCTCATTATCCATTATTTGACCGCCTAACTAATATGTTTCGCGCGGAAGCAGGAGCTTAATCATAGTGCGATGATTATGTTTACCCCTGCTTCGTCCTCTCAGTTATGTCCAGGGATGGTCCTCAGTAAAATGTTCCTGAAATGCAGTTAGTTATTTCCTTGGCTTGGCTTTATATTTAACTTAATTACGTTCTTTGATTTTACACTTCAATTGTAAGGTATTTTCCTTTCATACTCGTATATATCCAGCCCTTCTTTACGTCCATTTTACGCCTTTTTCCTTTGATGTTCCTTATCAGTTTATACCATTTCTTAATTTGCGTTCTCTCATTTTTAGTTGAACGCCCTTTCGCTGGCTTATTTGTATTAATTTTTCAATTCCCTGTTTCTTATGGAAATGTCGTTTCTTATTTAAGGAATGTAACTAGTGCGTAAAGAACTATAATTTTGCCTGTTTTTTCGTATGGGTGTGAAACTTGGTCGTTTACATTGCGGGAGGAAAGGAAGCTGAGGGTGTTTGAGAACATGGTGTTGAGGAGAATATTTGGACCTAGGAGGGACGAGTTAACGGGGGAATGGAGGAGATTGCATAACGAGGAGCTAAATGAT
>Ga0123353_10013108_pt1 | contig 11852 bp, 6 predicted proteins | sample TergutLab28metaG_3_FD_92763 | JGI IMG/M metagenome (GOLD analysis project Ga0123353, IMG submission 92763) | Labiotermes labralis P3 segment gut microbial communities from Petit-Saut dam, French Guiana - Lab288 P3 | ecosystem: Host-associated > Arthropoda: Insects > Digestive system > Gut ... | reverse complement strand
GTATTAGAACGGAAGCAGTTTGCAAGACCTCATGCATTTTACAAGTTCACTGGGAGGCAGGCTAGTGTTTTTCAACTTTTCCAATAAAATGAAATTTCACGAGGAACTCGTGAGCTTAAAGAAAACTTGGGGAGCCATATTGTTTTTTTTTATCACTGATGTTTGTAGATACTGTGTGTAAAAATGTCGCATTTCTTGTACTTTCGCCAATTTGCCGCCGAGGAATGTGAAGAGGCGGATTTTACAATGGCTCCCATATTCGGCGCCAGTGAGAATATCTTGAACACGTATTGACTTGCAACTTGCACGTCTACAGTGTAAGGCAATTTTGTTTTTTTAATCAGTAGTAAACACTAGCAAGGAAGTTGGTCTAAAGATAAACTGAGAAGATTTGTGTGTCCGTGTTTTGTCACCAGAGTGAAAAACAAGTTCTTCATTTAAGAGTGTTTACGAAGACGTTTGGAACTGTGCGAAGTTCCAGTTAGTGTGAACGGAGTTAATTGAAAATCCTGTACGTGGTAGGCCAAAACTGATGCCAAATTTTGATGTTTTGCTGACCGTGCATCTCAGTATAATCTTAGTAATTAACCAGCTTAATGCATAAATTCTTGTTTTATAATAAGTTTATTATATGCCTCTACATTTTTCGAGCACTATGTGCTTATCATCAGGTGGTCAAAATTGTATTATACAGCATCTGGTGTCATCACACCTCTAGGTGGCCGTTCCGTGCACGGGACGGCCACCTAGAGGTGTGATGACACCAGATGCTGTATAATACAATTTTGACCACCTGATGATAAGAAAATAGTGCTCGAAACATGTGGAGGCATATAATAAACTTATTATAAAACAAGAAATTGTGCATTATGTTGGCTAATTACTAAGAAGAGTGTTGCCAAATTAAATTCGGGAAATCCATGTTAACATTCAATAAAAAATCACCGTCTGCCCCTGTGCTGTTTAATAGCATAGTATTTGAAATATATGCAGTTGTATTTTACATGTAGGTGTATGTGTGCCAGTCTTGGTCTATCATTATAGCCGTGATTATAGACTAAGAAATTTCTAGAAAAAAAGCGCTAACGAATTTATTTTGGTGTAAGTGGCAGGAAGTGGCTAAAGGTATACACAAAGAAAAACTTTATCTGCCTTTAGTTATCTAATATATTACTTCGATTACTAAGTCGTGGATAATGAATTATGTGGGATAAATAACATGCAGGCCAGATAAAATAATACCATGTTATTATTATTATTAATTCCACAGCATGCTCCATTACAGTAAGTAATACTACAAGCTATAGTAATCTTACATTTCTGTTGTTAGTGTTCATTAAGTCTGTTCGTTAGAATGATTTATCTTTTCAAGGTCAATTGAGTTTATCTATCTAATTAATTGCTTCAGATTCCTGTTGGTTTGTTCACTTTTACTCACTGGCCAGTTGCCTACTTTAAGTACACCGTTCTTCAGAATTTCTCTTTCGCTCTTTAGCCTTTTGCACTGGAATATCAGATGGTCTGCTGTTTGTGTGCCGTGTTTGCATGGGTACTCTGGACTTCCTATAAATTTTAATCGATGCAAGTAAGATCGAATATTTCCATGGCCGGTCATAATTTTTGTTACATTTGGGCTTAAGTTTAGATTCACTGCCAGTCTACTTTCTACGCTTGGAAAAAATTCTTTAGTAATCGCTCCTTTCTTTGTTTCCTCCCATTGACTTTGCCATTTTCCTACGCTTTCCTTCCGGTTATCCTTTTTAACACTATATTGAATGGAATTTCATTTTGGATAGCTCATGAGGAAAACGTTACTTGAGAGACATAAAAGTAGTTGGTAAAGACATATATAAAAGGATCTCGAACCAACAAAGACAATGTTGTAAGGCATATGAGCTGATTCTAGACAGCAGGGAGGCTTTGGTAAGGGCAAAGCTCTAAAGCTGTAGCTGTCATACCGGAACTTGCTAATTAGGTGAGCCTGGGTTGGCGAAGTTTGTTTTCAGTGATTTCCTGATAAGGTTTCAAAGGAAATCAGAGATACAAATAAATAGATAATTAAAGAGCAAAAGGCATATGACATGGCCACACTTTCTAAGGCATATGTAAGTAAACATTTGTAACATCCGAACACTGCGTAAAATTTGACGTTTTCTTTTTGACAGGGCTCATGAAAATTGACGAATTGTATAATGTGACTTCTTGCAGGCTGGTATCTCATTACAAGCGTTTCAAGTAAAACTGCTGCCTGCATCCTCACGGTAGATTTATGCTCTGAAGATTGAGACATTATTTTCCACCGAAACATAGATAACGATTTACCATTCTTCACTGAGTTATGTCTAAGAAGGCAGCAACATCCAATCGAGAAATATGTTTACGGTTTCGACTTCCTGTGAGGGAATAATTTTGTGTCCGATGATGATTTGATTATAATTGGTGTACAATATGGAGAAAATAACCTGTGCGTTTTAAAGTTCTTAAATATTAGGCTGAAGAATAGATTGGGTTTATAAAACCGTTGGAGCTGAAGTAGAGTTTTTTTCTACTTTGCACAATGCAATACGTAGTACAGGGGGACAGTCACATTCCTTGCAAGCCTGCACCTCGTCTACAATACCTTTTCGTCCAACCCCTCCATGCTTGAAGCATACAGCAATCATTAGATCCACCTCGCGAACGGCAAAGAACTCAAAGTGTCGGGACCTTTAAATTAACAACACGTTTGCCATCTGTTTTACTTGACTTTTGGTTACCGTGTTTAGGGTATGTTGTCGCTAGTCCCGTATACCTATTTCGGTAATTCCCAAGTTTGTCAGTATCGTCCCTCAGATGTAGCCGCAACTACTGCTTTATTCCGTGTTTCTCCAATTTTTTTTACCATTAATGACTCTCTGTTCCACAAGGTTTAGTCCAGTCTACTAACAACTGTGTTAAGTGAAACATCAAATGAATAAGTTGCGTATATTTTTCTAATGTTATGAAATTTTTCTTCTGATCGAAAACTGTTTTGGGCCGCTACAAAATTTAAACAGGACTGGCGAGGTACGTTTGACGTAACTGCGTTCGTGTAAACATTGTTGCTGTGCAAAGCAGTAAGTGTTATGTATTATGAGTGTGTCTACAGCAGTAGATATCCAGCATGCAGCGTGCCTGCTCCGTATTGTAATCCGTGGCTTGCCCGGCTCTACAAAAATTTTTTAATTATATATCACAAACGGCACGATTTTCGGAAAAAGGATATTGAACATAAATACGTGTGTTGACTTTCTATACAAATTTTGTCTGAAACATTCTCATTCCAAGAAGTAACGAGTGTGATACGGTCAAAAATGTATATTAGTCTTCCTGTAAAGTACCCTTTATTCTTTTCAGATTTTAATGAAACTTGAATTTCTTTGACATTTTTTTTAAAAAAAACTTAACTATAAATTTTCATAAAAATCCGTCTTCCACTGAGAACTGAATTGTTCCACCCAGAAAAAGGGACAGATTGACAGACATGATGAAAATAATAGTCGCTTTTCGCTAGTGTGCGAACGCGCTTTAAAAAGAATAAGTTATTAAGCTGATTGCAGTCGCGGACTCTAATGTAATGAGAGTGTGCCCTCTGCTTGCAATGCAAAGAGTACAGCCGAAATATTTGTTTTTTTTTAATCGCATTTGGAGACTCTTGGGGCAGATAAAGTCACACTGTATTATTATTGTTACTAAATATGAGGGGAAAAAGAGATTAGAGATAACTCGGTCCAAGCTGCTGGCTTTAATTCGTTGCCATATGTGTGAACTCTGATTACGTAATTACTAGACATTCTGATGTCCTTTTTTTGAATTTTACATGGTTGCAAATGACTTTCGGCAGACTTGTTAGCTCTAATCTGTGTAACTTGGTGAAATACACGTTTCTGCAAAATGTCCTAGAACACAAAGGTCCGGTGATTGAATATATCAGGAACGCTTCACGTTACGGTACATTTACTAGAATATAAAAAGAAAGCTGTCGCAAGACTAATATGGATATAAATATATTCATACCGTTGTGATAAAAGCTGTGTGTATTCAGTGCGATAGAGGAAGTAGTTTGCTAGGGTCACGGTCTGGCTGCATGTCCTTTTGTAAAATGGTTTATCGTTGTGAGGTCTATAAATCTCGTGGGTATAGGGGCGGTCCAGACTTGATGGAAGTGGAAAGATTTCCCAAACTTTCTGCCTTGAAGAAGTCATCGACCATTAAATTGGCAGCCAATTACTCTCCTCGCAGGCCAGAAAAAAGGAACTGTAATTCAGTATTTCACCTACGACTTTTAATAATAAATCGTCATTAATGTGCGTTAAAATCTGAAAGTGATTTTGTGACGTGTTTCGTTCCGAAATAGCTCTTGTATTAGAATTATGCTGAAGTTATTATGTTATATTTCAGTACAACCCCTGTTCTTTGTAAGTTAAATTGTTGTTGTTGTTGTTGTTTAAATTGCTGTGACTGTTGTCTGTCAACAGTGATCTCGTCAAGAAAACTTGCTTATTTAACCCTTTAAAGACGAAACGCAGACTGCTTTATTTAAAGCCCCAGTCCGTACCGTTCTGTAAACACTTTTCATCTCGGTTATAAAAACCACTCAGTTTATGCTGTAAGTGGCACAAGTTGCTGTTTGTTCTCAGATAAATACAAAACACATAAATACAGTGTGGGCAGAACGTACAGTTGTTGAACTTTAAGCCTGTTGGTGCGTCACATAACCAGTAGGTTTTAAAAGGTTAATATCACGTTGTGATTGAAGTCACCAAGTTCAGCAGACTTGTCCTGAATCACTTTGTACATAATCAGTAAACTGCGTGTATAGTACACTAGGTTCACTTTTTGCGATATGTACAAATGTCTGTGCATGCACATTCCTACTTTCCTTCCAAATTTTAGTTTCCGAACATCACACATTTCTTGCAGCTTCATTCAGACCCAACACGCAGAACAGTATATAATATGTAATAATGTATTTAATGATAGAAATTAGGGTAGAAGGCTGAAGTAATTTTTATGATGTCGAGATCCAAAGTCGGTACTTATTAGAATGATCACATTAAGCATGGTAAGGGTGGAGAAAGCAGCACTCTTGGTAGAGTTGAGAATTCCATATAAAGTTTTGGTCGGAGAACATGCAAGGAATAGATGGGAGGGCAGTATTAAGATTAATTTTGGAAAAGCAGACCGGAAAGTTTTGGATTCGAATAGGATTAGATGGGGGCTGTTGTGAGAACTGTTACGAAACTTTGAGTTTTAGAAACAACTTTGCGGAAGCGAGCACGTCTTTGTAGATGTAAATTGCTAGAATATTATTGAGGAAACCCGTGGTTGAAATTTCGACTGCTCAATGTCTGTCGTGATGGAGGCCCTCTGTGGTTTTCCTCAATACAAAGAGGCAAGTGCTGGGATAGTACGTCAGTTATGCCATGAACATTTTCTTCCAAATTCCTACCAGATCATCATTCACCATCGTAGGTATTCTGAAATACCGACAGCCTCGTAAAGCAAAAGAGCAAAGACTATTGGTCTTTGCAGACGAAGATCTCCAAAGAGTACTGAGACGTACGCAAGATGTCACCGAGCAGGCTGGTACTGGAACAAAGCCCTAGGGCTCTGTCAGGGAGGCCGTTGTTCCGAATCTCCGTACGGACACCGTCTACCTTTCAATGAAGATTTTCGTGGCCTTCTTCACTTACCTCCAAACACATTCTGGCATATTTCTATTAGGTCACGAACGTTTCATTATTCATTTTCGTCCAACCATAGAAGCTGCGCAGTCTGATATGTACTGAGAGTGTAATAAAATAAAATATAGCAAATGACAGGGAACGTCCTGGCCATCTGACCGACTATTAGCTGCTCAAGAAAGACTGTGCCCACTGGACCTGGCTAATGACAGCAAGCGGATAAAGACGCCGACCTGAGAGAGATGACATCAGCACCTTAACATGAAGCGAGACTACTTGTGTGGCATTTCACTCAGAGAGAAATTCGTTGTTGCGTGTTTATGGTGTGGAATGACGCTTTTTGATGCAGGGAGATAGTGTGATTATGTAATAAGCAAGCACTGTGTGTGTTTTGTGGTTCACCTGCAGGGGTACATGACTGCGTAATTTCAGATTTTTTTTTTTTTTTAACGTCTGGTTGCATGTGGTATTTCAAGCTCTGAAATTCAGCTTCGGACTTGTGGTGTGAAAGACAGCACTATGACAAACAAAGCAAAAGGTAAAGAAATCTACGCAGGCCTGGACAGGCCGAAGTTGGGGACCCCAGAATTTCTAGACGATCACCGCATGAAGTTGGTAAGGTTGTCAGCCCTGCGCACAGACCGCCTTTACCACAGAGGAAATACATCTGGTTCTCTTTTATGTTAGAGGCTGAGTCGGCCCTGGGCCTTAATACGGCCGGAGGGATTAAATCAATGAAAACTCGCAATGCGATCATCCGGCTTGGCAAACAAAATGCAGCAAGCAAATATTAAGGAACTTTTTAGGGAATAGAAATCTTAATTATAACCCGATTCCGTGTTGTCGTAGACCTTTATTGAACTTACTTACTAGACAAATTAGAATCACGTTTATGGAGAAAGTAAGAACTAATTAAATGCGGGAACTGATTTATACACACAGTTCTGTAACCAAACCGCTTGTGACAGGCTGAATTCTTCATAAGGCTTACAGTTCATCACTACCAGCACGTTTCCGGGTTGGGCTCCATTACCATTGGGCTGAAAGAAAAAGGGCTTACAGCTGGCTTGGCTAGATCCTGCCTAGGGTCGTTAGGGACACGAAGTTTCCTCAGTTTTAATAAAATAACTTTGATAAAGTGGCACAAAGTATATATCATTTTCATACGCTACAGGGCGATCCCTGCATTTTTGTCGCAAGAATATGTGGCGGTAGATTATGTATTTTTAAAGTATGATTAATCAGTATTGTGACTCACTAGGGATTAGACGGTCTGGAGATCGAATGCCGGTGGAGGTAGGATTTTCCGCACCCATCCAGACCGGCCCTGGGGCCCACCTAGACACCTATGCCATGAGTACCGAGTTTCTGTCCCGGGAAAAGAACGCAGTTGCAGCTCCGAAGCTGCTGTGAGGTGTGATCACTACTGCATGTATTTAGCTGGTATGTCCTGAGATTTTTAAATGAGGTGACACGCATATTTGCTCCCGCGCTGTTGAGGACTTAAATTCTAGTGAAAAAGTGTGAGCATATCAAGTCTCGGGGTTGTTTTGAAATGACTTTGCTTCCAAGTTTGATTAAAAGTAATTATTTCTCATTGTTTAGTCAAGAGTGTTAAGTATTTAACTTCTTTGACCGATCAACACTTGAAGAATTCAAAAGTGCCTTCTTCTTGATTGGCCTAAACGGACTAAGTAAAGTGGTAGTAGATGACAGCGACGCGAACCCGTCTACAGGTTACAGTAACGTACGAGAAGAATAAGACCATTTCCTGGACGAGATGCTGCCTTTCAGCTGTCATTTATGCTTTTTAACAAATGGAGCACTACTTCCTCGACTGTTTTATGTAGTGTTAAACAGGAACTCTGATAAGTATAAGAGCAGGAAACTGAGAACAAGTTTGGTGTTCTCCCTCTCACCTCTCACTTTATGGTTGCTGTTTGTGCGAACCTATCTTCTAGGTCCACGAAGTACAGCTAGAACAGAGGTACGGCTTTTGATTTATCTGAAGGTGAAAAGCATGGTCGTGGGCCACGTATTTTTCCGGCGACAGATATTTTGTCGTTTTGTCTCAGAACCATATTTTACCTGTTCTTTATAGGGAAGTGAAAAGACACTAAATTCCTCCGGAACTTTAACAAGACAGCCCGTATTCAGCCACTTCATACAATTCCTTTGCTTTAATTAACAACACAATTTTGTGTGTAACGTAAGAATACTGACTGCTTGCTTTCATCTATTTACTTTGTTGAATAAAACGCACAAATGCATAATTTAGTACTAAATAATTTTGATGGAATTCTTACGTATATTATGTGATTTAATAATGCCTTTCATAAGTTTCAGGATAGATTGTTTAAACACAAACAATTAAGAAATGTGGAGTTTTTTTTTCGGAAAAACTTTTGTTGTGATTATAGTTTTTTAAAATTGTTATGGTTTTTAAATTTCTTGGAACCTATAGGGCAAGAATATTATGTAAATTCCTGCATCCTTGGTCTAGACGTCTTACATACACAAATAGACAAAGTGGGTAGGTATTTTATAGTACCTTAGCGATTATTAAGGACTTTCCCAGATACACGATGAACGTGGTTCGATCATAACCACCTAAGCCGCAAATCATTCACAGGAGCGAAGTGGCAACTATATACAGGGTGTTTCAGGAGGAAGAGTAAATATTTTAGGAAGTGGTAGTATGGGATATTCCGAGTAAATAAGTTAATGTAAACATGTGTCCAATTTTCAAGGGGCGTGAAGATACAGCTGTTTGAAGTTGCCGAGTACAGATCAGATTTTTGTCTGCTGGGATCAATGAAAAGCGAAGTCTATAAAGAAAAAGTAAACGCAAGAGACTAATTCGTCGCTCGCATTATGAATAGTGCTGCCCTCATAAAGCAAGAACGCCAAGACGACCTCAGGAGAGCTACACGTACTGTTGCCAAGAGGGTTGAAAAGTGGATTGAAGTCGATGGTGGGATTTTTGAACACTTACTTTGAACTGCTGCAATTTACCGAGATCATTTACATAACCAAAAAAAAAAAAACGCAATCAATACGTCATTTGTCTTTCCTTCATACATTTGTAAGGCTTTTTATGCGTAACATTCCAACAGCTGTATCTCCACACCCACTGAAAATTGTACACATGTTTATGTGAACTTATTTACTCGGAATAGTCCATACTACCACCTACTAAAATACTTACTGTTCCTCCTGAAACACCCTGTATATAAAGCGCTGTAATATTTACAATTTATATATTTCGCCCAGAGCTTGTTTATTTATGTTTTTAACACCGATTATAATTTCACCAGAAATATTATCTGTCTTTTTTATTTTTGTAAGTAATGAATGTTTTATGTGGAACTGGGAAACAGTGTGCTAGAAGATTTGTCAACAAATACTGCTTGGATTTAATATCGTTACTGGGAAACAATTCCTGTCTGGAGCATGTCTCATGAGAGTGTCCCTCAGAACCTGCAAGTCTGTTGAGCCGTCTTATATGAACCAAGCACTATTATTAGTGTTGTGTTTATAGTCCCATACATCATATCTGTGGATTAGTTAGCTTTCAGTTCTTGGTATCTCAATAAGTGTAGAATATCTCCAGTATTAAGAGATAAGTGGAATCGCTTGCATATGGTTATAAATTACAAGCACCTGATGATGGATCCAATGATCCGAAACATGTAAAGTGGTTCCCATAAAATGTTTTTGTACTGACTGATTATTTGTTGTTTTAGTTAATCTAAATTTAGTGCAATATTTTAAAAAATGGTTACAGTTCTGCCTCAGGTGCTCTAGATTACTGTGTTAGCACCATTTCCTGCACTCTAGAAGAAATATATGTATTCCAGGCAACTCTCACCAAAAACACGTCTGTGAGAAAGGAGTTCTTTACTCTACACGAGACTGAGAATGGCAATCGAGTGTCGTTCACACCTCTGAATTCATACACACAGAGACACATCGTACTGGCAGTAAATTTTAAACAGGATCAAATTTATCCATGTTTAAATGGGTCTGCCAAGTTCTATGTAATTGATACATTAAATTTTAACTTCTCGTTTTCATGCTTTTATTCGTTGACTTCTTCAAATAATGAAGTGCTGTCGTGTGTGAGCTGCTAGACTCACATATGTATGTTTTAAAGTCCAGAGATGTTGTAGTGGCTGTCCATTCAAAACAATTAAAATGGACATCTGCCAGAGTGCAGTCTCCTTGTTGAGTCGCTGATTGACGTATCTGTACATGTCCATTGCCGCAGTGAGTGCAGTCTGTAGTCTAAAGATGTAATTACGGACAGACGGATTTCTGACGCGGTGACGTAATGAAAGAAATGCTGCCAACCAGCTGGAAGGCTGGCTGAGATAACAAATACTGAACAGGAATAATTTATTTCTTCTTTCTTAGTCTGACATATTCTACTTACTCGTTGTAGCTGCAGAGGGTTATGGTTGCATCTGATCACACTCAAGGACACACAAACATACGTACACGCACGCACGCACGCACACACGCACACATTCGGTCGGACTCCTCTAGACGAAGGATCGGCCCGTCGGAGAGAACATTAACTGAAAACATATAACATTAGCAAGGGGTATACATCTATGCTGCCAGTGGGATTCGAACCCGCAATTACAGTCGCAAATCCGCGCATTAGACCTCGTGGTCACAAGTGCCGGTAGTAGGAATACTTGGAGGAATTTAATATTTACATCTTCCGTGCAGTTTACATGTACAGCTAAGTTTATTTCCAACTTACCGCATTAGTTTATATATAAAGGTTAGTCCTACATGTTTCGGCCATAATATTTGGTCATCTTCAGGTAGTATATGTTAAAATACAACATCGTCTTTGGTAAATGGTAAATGTAAAATGAAAGAGTATAAAATCTGTGTATAAATGTAGTCAGTATTGCAGGTAAAATACCTAAGGACCCGATTAGTAACTTTTGAATCCAAACGTCTTTACTTAAGTCAAATTTTAATTCTTTACCTTGTGTGTGTGTGTGTGTGTGTGTGTGTGTGTGTGTGGCCGAGATGTGCATTCCGTGAACGAGTACTGCGTCACTTACAAGAAATTTATTTCTGCGAGCTTATTTTGGTAAGTTGTAGACTGTCTGAACTTGCTGCATCAAAGGGACTGCCAACCATTACGGGCCACACAAAGAGTTCCATGAAGTAAAGAGACGAATAGTATCACTTCAGTTCAGTTCTCATACTATCACTTTCTTCTTCTGATTCAAGTACTCCCACCTCTCTCGTCCTAAAATTAGTTCTAAGAAAGTGAGCATCTTTGAAGCGCTCCAGGTTTCAATATCGCCCTTTATGCTCTGATGGTAACATTTTGCTTTGAACAAAAATAAGTCGGTGGAGAAGGACAATTAGTGCAAATTGTGATAGAAACAAATATGACTGGTTTTCGATTCCATAACAATAAGCCTAACTAAGGATATAGTAAAAAGTTGGCTTGATGGAAAGGCGCTTCTTTTTAATCTTAATGACACCAGTTTGAGCATAACTTGTATTCTAGGAACACGAACGTAGTGGCATCAGGCAAAAAGCCTTGGAAATTTCCTACTCTATGCCGTGTGGTAAATATTTGTTTTCCTGCAAAACTGGTTAATTGTAGGTTGTACAGAAGTATAAACAAAAAACAGTTTAATCTTAGTAATTAACCAACTTAATGCACAAAATCTTGTTTTATAATAAGTTTATTATATACCTCTACATGTTTCGAGCACTATGTGCTCATCATCAGGGGGTCAAAATTGTGTTACACAGCATCTGGTATCGTCACACCTGTAGGTGGCCGTCCCGTGCACAGGTTGAGAGAGGACCTGTGCACGGGACGGCCACCTACAGAGTGTGACTATACCAGATGCTGTATAACACAATTTTGACCCCCTGATGATGAGCACATAGTGCTCGAAACATGTAGAGGCATATAATAAACTTATTATAAAAGAAGATTTTGCGCATTAAGTTTGTTAATTACTAGGATTATACTGAGATGCACGGTCAGCAGAACATAGAATTCCCCCCCCCCCCCCCCCCCACCACACTCCTAAAAACACACCCCCCGAAACAAAAAAAAGAACAACAAACAACTCTAAAAAACAAAAAAAAAAAGCGGGG
>Ga0123353_10013107_pt1 | contig 11852 bp, 7 predicted proteins | sample TergutLab28metaG_3_FD_92763 | JGI IMG/M metagenome (GOLD analysis project Ga0123353, IMG submission 92763) | Labiotermes labralis P3 segment gut microbial communities from Petit-Saut dam, French Guiana - Lab288 P3 | ecosystem: Host-associated > Arthropoda: Insects > Digestive system > Gut ... | reverse complement strand
TAGTCGGAGCCGCAGGCGGCAATTTGCGAAAATACTGCCAGCGGAGTTCCAACCATATCAACGCCACGAACTATTTCATCGGGACGTCCGTCGGCATAGATGCGATATACCAGCAATGGCGATACATTGAAGGCATTGGGCATATATCGTCCGGTGGTGGTAAAACCGCCCGTACACTGATCCAGCAGATAACCATATTCTTTACCTTCACTTTTTAACTGTTCCATCATCATGGCGCGCAATTCTTTTTCTGTTTTTGGCTTGGAGCTTTCAATGACGGTGTTCGATTGACGGGTAAAGGTGTTCAATTGAATCATTCCCCGTCCGTGTCCGTTCGATTTCGGAAAACCTTCGATGGGTGAACGGTTCATCAGAAATGATGTGAGTTTTCCGTTTTTCACGATTTCTACACGTTGTCCGCGTACTCCTTCATCGTCGAAAATATATTGACCGTTCATGGGAATGCCATGCGATTTTTTTAGCTGTGGATCAAAAATAACGGACATGTCTTCGGGCAACACCAATTCGCCTACTTTTTTCTTGAATGTTTGCGCATCGGTTTCATTTTTCAAACGCGCGCCTTCGATGCGGTGTCCAAAAATTTCGTGGAAAAACAAACTTGACGCATGACCCGACATCAGCACCGGACCCGTGTAGGAATCCGCTACCGGTGCGAGACGCAGTTTCGACAAGGTTCCGCTAATCCTTCTGGCGTCGGTAATCAGTTGTTCGTCGGAGGGCAAGTCTTTGAGATCGTAAGCAAAATAACTTTCATACAGGGGCAAATCCATTCCATCGTCGGCTTTCGCTGAAGCGCTGATAAAAATACGGTAACAAAGCCTGTTTTCGAATATTTCCGCTCCTTCGGTATCCACAAAATATTTATTCGTCAATTCTACCTCAAAAGAACACGACGAATTGATGATGTCCTTATTCTCTTTGAATACGACGCTGATCTTTTTCACTTTTTCTTCGTAAGGTTTTGGATCAAATTTGAGGTCGGAAAATTTGACGAGTTTCTCCACATAACGTTCGGGAGTTTCCATGCTGAAATCATCCGACTTGTCCTCCGAACTTACTTTTACGGCAACGTTGGCTTTTACTTTTTCCTAACGTTTGGTTGCTTCCACATACAGGGCGTCGGTTTTTTGCCATAACGTTATTTTCCATGCCGCCGGATTGTCTTCTAATCCAAGACTTCCATATCCGGAAGAATTATAATCGGCATACCCGCGTTCGTTCCCCTCTTTTATCTCACGGGTATTGTCCATTTCAGGACTTCCAACCCGGACAGCCGCATTAAAAAGCCGCTGCGTATAAGGGTTGTTCTGCATGATATTGCCAAAACTGGCGGTAATGTAGTGGGCAGATTGGTCGTAAACCCTGTAACTGATGTAATAAGCCGGAATGGGCTGTTTTTTCAGTTCGGAAAGGTTACGATCCGCCTCGCTTTTAAGCGTTTGCAAAAGCAAATTTTGAGCGGTCGCGATCTGTTGCATACAGACGGCGATCAACATTAGAACTAAGAGTCTCTTCATGTTTAATGGATTTTTGATTTTTTTATTAAAATATTTGTGCGACAAAGATATTTTTTTTGTAAAAAATTTGCAAAAAAAAAAAAATACAATTATTTTTGCCAAACGATTTCTGACTTAATTTTAACAAAAAACTTTGAAAATGCACTCATTTCCAAATCAATCCAAACTTTCCGTATGCCTTGAAATACAAGGTGTTACGCTATTTGGCATGATTTTTGCTGAGAGAGAGAATAGCTCAGTATATAATAAGCGCAAAAGTCCAATATACCGCGCTTGTTCGTACCTATACATTTCCGTATTCCAAACATTCTATTATATTAACTACTTAATTCTATCGCCTATGAAGTAAAGCTAAAACTGATATTTAAATTCATCAAAATTTAAAAAGAGAATAAATTTTGACAACCAATTAATAAAATATAAAAAATCTAAATGTTAATAAAAAATGTAAATGTTATGTATTTATTAAAATCTAAAATTTTCAAATGGAACTTCGCGGCTATGATTTGCGTAGCAGTTCTGTTCATTTCGTGTGGGAGTGATGATAATACCGGACCACCTGAGTGGAATCCGAAACAACCTTCCATACTTTCTTCTTTTTATCCTGACAATGGGATGTATCAGGAAAAGGTGATGCTCATCGGTAAAAACCTTCCTACAGATCCCACACAGGTAAAGGTGTATTTCAATAAGAGACGTGCAGCGGTTATCGGAGGCACTTCGGAACGCATGTATGTCATGGCTCCAAGATTGCCGGGTAATGCAGATTTAGGCGATCATCTTCCTGCGCTGCCTACCGGACAAGGTCGTTGTGTCATTTCTGTGGTCGTTGGCAGTGATTCGTTAACGTATGGCAATGATAATATCTTCGTATACGAAGAATCAATTACCGTTACTACGATTGCCGGAAATGGCGATCAGACGCATTTTGCGGAAGGAAATCTGGCAAGCGCCATTCTGCAACCGAAATATATTGCCTGCGACAACTACGGCAATGTATTTATGACCAACTGGCGCGACGATGACAATCGGGATTTTTGTTATTTCTGCCGCCTCAATGAGGAGGAAAACATTTTTACCCGTCTGTCGACCACTCGTATAGAAACCAATATCCCTGCAGTGGATCCGCTAACGGGTTCTGTTTCGGTTACCACTGAAACCAATCCGGGTTCGTTTAATACCTGTAATCCGAATGAATATTGGGCGCCCAGACTCCGACAGATGAAATTTCAAAACGGGACGCCTCCGAACGGATGGAAACACGCCATGGTGGTAAACCCTTCGGATGGGATGATTTATACGCGCTGGTACTACGGAGCGATTGTCAGAATTGATCCGAACACTTATGAAGCGTACATCATATCCGAAACGGTACAGGGCGACAGTTACGGTTTGACTTTCCGTCCGCAGGAGCCTAATATTCTGTGGATGTCATTCAGGGATAACGCAGATTTTTTAAGCAGAAGCATCGCTACCATTGATGTGTCTGCCGGTAAACATCTGGAAGCAACTGATCCGGACGGGGCTAAAAGCGCCGTTTTTGCAACGCTCCAACGGCGCAGCAGTAATCAAATAGGCGGAGGACATCGCGACGGTCCTTTAGAACAAGCCCAATTCAGGTCATTGGGGCAGATCTTCAGCGACCAGGACGGATTTATCTATATCGCCGACAGGGACAATCACTGCATCCGAAGAATTACGCCCGAAAATCAGGTGGAAACCGTATTGGGTATTCCCGGAACTTCAGGATGGAGAGACGGCACCAGAGACGAAGCGCTGTTCAGGAGACCAATGGGTATCGCCATTGCTCCCGACGGTTCGGTTTATGTAGCTGATACCGGTAATTCTCGACTCAGAAAACTATCTGTTAATTAATGATCACATCATCAATATGAAGAATATGTATCAAAAGAATATCAAAAAAAACATCAGACGCGCTTATATGACGCTGGCGCTGCTGATTAGCGTTTGCATAACGCTTCCTGCGCAACAAATCTTTAACATAGCAGGAACCGTTTTCGATGAAACAGGGGAAACCCTGCCGGCTGTTTCCATTTATATCAAAAATAAAATCAGCATTGGCACCACCACCGACATCTACGGAAAGTTTTCCATCAGAGCGCAACGAGGCGATATGGTTGTGTTTCATTTCGTAGGTTTCCAGGATATTGAATATTTGGTAACCGAAGAAAATCAGAATCTTCAAATCCGGTTTTCAGACGCTGCACAGCAAATGGAAGAAGTTGTCATCACCGGTTTGGGGCAAACCCAACGTAAGATATCTTCGGTGGCAGCCGTTTCAACCGTGAATGTCAAAGAGTTGCAACAACCTGTCGCTTCAGTCGCCAACCTTCTGGGCGGTCGTGTGGCAGGCGTTGTATCGCTGCAAACCAGCGGCGAGCCGGGGAAAAACATTTCAGAATTTTGGATCCGCGGTATCGGAACCTTTGGCGCAAATGCCAGCGCTTTGGTGCTGATTGACGGCTTGGAAGGCGACATCAACGCCATTGACCCCGCCGACATCGAGAGCTTCTCGGTTTTGAAGGATGCTTCTGCGACAGCCGTTTACGGAGTGCGCGGAGCCAACGGCGTGGTTTTGGTGACTACCAAAAGAGGCGAATCGGGTAAATTGAGCATTACGGGACGCGTTAACGCTACCCTCTCGCATATAGGGCGATTACCCAAATACTTGCGGGCTTACGATTATGCACGGTTAGTGAACGAAGCCATGCTGGTTCGTAACGAAATTCCCATTTACAGTCAGGTGGAACTCGACATCATACAGGACGGTTCCGACCCTGATCTGTATCCCGACATTAGCTGGCAGGATGAAATAATGAGGCGTAATTCGTGGAAACAGCAGTATTATGTGAGCGCCAAGGGCGGCGCGCAAATGGCAAAATACTTCATCAGTATCGGGGGCAGCAGTGAAACCGCCGCCTACAATTACGACAAAAACAGTGTGTACGCTTCCAACTCGGGCTATAATACATATAATTATCGTCTGAACTTAGACCTGGAGCTGTCGCCGTCCACCAATCTCTACTTCGGTACCGACGGCTTCCTCTCTATCAAGAACAATCCGGGAATTGCCGACACCGATTATATATGGGCCGCTCAGGCGCGACTGAATCCACTACTGTTACCTATCCGGTATTCCAACGGACAGTTTTCGGGCGTCGGTACAAATAACACTATTGCGCCCACCACCATGATCAACCACATGGGCAGGCGAAGCGATCAGGAGTATAAGGGGAAAGTTACCTTAGCGTTGAATCAGAATTTGTCGTTCCTGCTTGAGGGATTGAAAATCAGAGCGCAAGGCGCGTATGACATCCACAGCGTGTTCAATGAAATGCGCATTTTACAGCCCGCTCTTTATCAGGCTGTAGGACGCGATAATCGTGGCGACTTAGTTACGATCCTCCGCGAGGAGGAGGTCAACATTATGTATGGGAGATTAACGGACCAATTCCGGAAATACCATTTTGAAAGTACGCTGAATTACGATAAAGTGTTTGCCGATGTTCACCGTGTAGGAGGTTTGATATACTACTACATCAGCGACGAGAAAAAAGCGAACGAAGGACTTACCAACCTGACTTCCATTCCGAAAAGATATCAGGGCGTATCGGGCGCGTTGAGATACGGTTACAGGGATACTTATATGATTGACCTGAACTTCGGCTACACGGGTTCTGAAAACTTTCAGCCGGGCAGGCAATACGGATTCTTTCCCTCGATAGCGCTCGGATGGGTTTTGTCAAGTTACGACTATGTGAAGAACAATTTAACATGGGTGAATCTTTTCAAAATCAGGGGTTCGTATGGAACGGTAGGCAACGACCGGATTATTAACCGCCGTTTCCCATATCTGACCACTGTTTATGAAGGCTCTTATTCGCCTTGGGGTTCATTTCCGACGTATGGGGTTAGAGAATCCACTATCGGCGCTGATAATCTCCAGTGGGAAATTGCGTACAAAACCAATGTGGGTGTTGAAGGCCGTTTCCTGAACGATCAGATTTCTTTCGTTGTGGACGTTTTCAACGATGTCCGCGACGGTATTTTTATGGAGCGCGTTCAGGTGCCAGGTTATGCCGGACTGATTCAACTGCCTTACGGCAATGTGGGCAAAATGAGAAGTTACGGTTCGGACGGAAATGTGAGCTACATGCATATTGTCAACAAGGATATAGATTTCACCTTCAGGGGAAACTTTACTTATGCCAAGAACTGTGTATTGGATTGGGAAGAAGCCAACCCGAAATATCCCTATCAGGAAAGGGCGGGTTATCCTCACAATAGCATTTCTGGATTCCAGTCGTTAGGCTTGTTTAAGGATGAATATGATATTCAGACCAGCCCGGTGCAAACGTTCGGGGCGGTCATGCCGGGCGACATCAAATATCGCGACATCAACGGCGATGGTGTTATTGATACTGACGATATAGTACAATTAGCGCACCAGGGAGGCGCCGCTAAGAATAATCCGCCTATGATGATGTACGGATTTGGCGGCGAGATCAGGTACAAAAAAGTTACCTTAGGCTTTATGTTCAAGGGAACCGGTAATATAGATATTATTCATGTAGGAGGAGGATTAAATGGCTGGGGTTATGGTTATATGCCTTTCTCAGGCGGGCAGCAGGGCAATGTACTGACGCTTGCCAACGACCCTGCCAACCGCTGGATACCGCGTGAATACTGCGAAGCGAACGGCATCCCTGTATCGTACGCCGAAAATCCGAATGCCCGTTTCCCAAGACTGTACTACGGAAGAAGTTCCAACAATACGCAAACCTCTGATTTTTGGAAACGTAATGCCCGTTATTTGCGTTTTGATGAAGTTACCCTTAATTACAATTTCAAGCAACCGGCGCTGCAGAGTATCGGAATATCGTCCATTGACTTCCAGTTTGTGGGCAGAAACCTCTACATCTGGGATAAAGTCAAGATATACGACCCTGAGCAGGCATACGCGAACGGGGGAGCCTATCCCATACCGACCACCTTTACCCTGCAATTGTACATCAACCTGTAATGATTATCAATGATTAAATGAAAAAGATAATGAAAAAATTATTATTTATTTTGTTACCCTTGACGATGATGGCTACATCGTGTAAGGATTTTCTGAGTATAGACAAATACTTCAGCGACGAGTTGAAATTAGATTCCGTATTTGCCTCGAAACGTTACGTAGAAGCCTATCTGTGGGCTACTCCGACATTTATAAGCGACGAAGGCTCTATTCTGCAAAATACGCCAACCCCCGGTCCCTTAGCCACCGACGAGGCTTTTACCGCCATGGGTTCGCAGTACTACAACGGAATGGCTTTTGTACTGGATGAAGTTTCGGCGCGAAACTTAGGTTATCTCAATATCTGGTGGAACTGTTATACCGTCATCCGCAGATGCAACCTTATTTTTAGCCGCATTGACGAAGTAACGGACATGACGACTGTCGAAAAGTTTAAAGTCATCGGCAACGCCAAATTCTTCAGGGCTTACGCATATTATCAGTTGTTGCTGAATATGGGTCCTCCTATTCTGATTGGCGATGAAGTGATTGCCAACAACGAGGATCTGGCGTTTTACGATCGCGCCCGATGCACTTACGAAGAGGCGGTGGAATACATCTGCGCCGAGCTGGAAGAAGCCTCCAAGTATTTAGACCCGAAAGTATCCATCATGGATTTCGGAAGACCCACCAGAGGGGCGGCTTATGGATTGATCGCAAGGCTTAGACTCTATCATGCCAGCCCCCTCTTCAACGGAGGCGATATATCGCGTAGAGTTTTCGGTACATGGAAACGTAAAACCGACGGAGCGCTGTATGTATCGCAAGTTGCCGACGAGCGCCGCTGGGCATTAGCCGCAGCTGCCGCTAAAAGGGTGATCGACATGAATCAGTACAGCCTGCATACGATCCAAGCCAGCAGCACCACCAAAATGATGCCTTTAAATGTTGATTCCGACCCCGACTATTATTACACATGGCCTCTGGGTGCAGCCGGATTAGACCATTTTAAATCGTATGACGATATGTTTACCGGCGAATCGGTTGCGGCTACCAATCCCGAATTTGTGTGGGCGCGCAACAGCATTACGCTGACCAACAACACGAGAATGTCGTTCCCCAATACAGGAGACGGCTGGAACGGAATGTCGGTGACTCAAAAAGTCATTGACGCCTATTCCATGTTCGACGGACGCTCCATCAATGATTCCAGCGAGGAATATCCCTATTCCGAAACCGGATTTATGTCGGGTGATCAGACTTTTTCGGAATACCGGCTATATTCCGGCGTGTACAACATGTATGTCAATCGGGAAATGCGGTTCTATTCATGTATAGGGTTCTCTCACTGCAACTGGCCACAGGAGTCCAGCACTTCGGGTAAGACGGTAGACATTATATATACGTTCGACGGCAACAATGGCAGGAACACCTCGTCAGATCCGCTCAACTATACGCCAACCGGTTATACCATCAAGAAGTACATCCACAGGGAAGACGCCTGGACCGGCGATAACAACCGCCGTTATACCAAACCGTTCCCTATGGTGCGTTATGCCGACATCCTGCTGATGTACGCCGAAGCGCTCAACAACCTCACGCAAAGCCATTCCGTTACATTGGGCGAAGATACATATTCTTTATACAGAGATACGGAGGAGATCAGGAAAGCGTTCAATCAGGTGCGCCACCGCGCAGGATTGCCGGGTTTGACCGACGCCGACCTGTCCACCCCCGCCAACTTCCAGCAGCAGCTTGAAAAGGAACGCATGATTGAGTTTCTTTACGAAAACCATCGCTACTTCGACGTTCGTCGCTGGGGAATATACGAAGAGACTGAAAGCGTACCCATCATGGGTATGAATGTAGACGGCAATTCCGACAGTTATTACCGCCGCGTGATCCCCAACTCAAGTCGCATCGGCGCACGTGTTGTTCACAAGAAAATGCACCTTGTTCCGCTTCCATTGGATGAAATACGCAGACTCCCTTCATTAGACCAAAATCCGGGATGGGAACAGTAAATGCAATTTTCGATTTACGATTGAACTTCAACAATCTAAAATCTAAATTTATAAAATGAAAAATAAAATGAAACAGTACATCATCATATTAATCATCCTTTGCGTGGCGGTTTCATGCAACAGGGATGAAGTGTTTGAAAGAGAGCAATACAAAAACGTATTTGCATTGATAAGCGGAACCGACAATGTTTCCGACTGGCTTCACGATTTGCGTAAATCGGAATCCGAAGGATACGTATCGGCGTCAATGGGCGGCAGCAACCCGTCAAAGAGTGACGTCAGGGTTTCGTTGGTGGAAGACCTCAAGTTGATTGATAATTACAATACCACCGCCTTCGATGTGAACACGTCCCGTTTTATCAAACCTCTGCCTGTGGATAAATATACCATCAGCGCGTATAATTTTACCATTCCTGCAGGCTTTGTGAAGGCGTCCATACCGGTTAAAATACGACCGGAAGGTTTATCCCCCGACTCCTCCTATTTTATCGCTCTGAAAGTGGATACCTACTCCGCCTACGAGGTCAATCCCGAAAAAGACTATGTGCTTTATCGGGTGCGCACCAAAAACTGGTGGTCGGTGCAGGGTGGAACGGCTTACACTCAGCGCGGCGACCGCGTTCCTGCAGGTACTACCAATAACCCGATGCAGGTTTTCGGCTCGAAGCGTCTATATCCGCTCACCGCTAAGTCGGTTCGCGTGCTTGCAGGCACCGAACTCAACGACAATTCCAATTCGGAAGTATTTAGAAGACGTTCAATGATCTTAGACATCGGGGATGATAATAAAATCACCATCCGGCCCTTTTCCGACAGAATCGTGATTAATCAGGTGGATGGCGACGAAGACTTTCCGAATGTGGTTTTATTGAACAACGACCGTTTCAAGTATTACAAAACATTCCTGCTTTGTTATACCTACACGCATTCCGATGGCGTCAGCTATTTGATGAGAGAGGAACTGCGCACAGAATACGTGCCTGATACCAAAGACCCCCGCTTTTTAACCCAATAAATGAAGAACAAACATGAAAGTTATAAATAATATGAAAATCAGGAGTATCACCGTCGGCGTATGCCTTCTGCTGATTGGAGGAATCATCGGTTGCGACGATTTCGAACGCAAAGGTAAGGTTACGCCCGAAATAACGGTCAATGAGCCTTCATTGAATATGTTCGTAGATCAGACGATACAGCTCAAAGCCAGTCCTTCCGATCTCACCTTCACTTGGTTGTGTGAAGATAATTCGGTAGCCACCGTTAGCGGGAATGGTTTAGTTACTGCCGTTGGCGAAGGGGCGACCTTTATTATTGTCCATTCGGGCAATATGACTTGCAGGGTGCCTATTACCGCTGCCACAAGGATACCTTTGCGGGATTTTGTACTGAACAAAGATGAAATTGATACGAATCCCGGTATGAGAATCGAAATGTGGTTTACGATTGATCCCCCAAATGCCAATGACGCATCGCTTCCAGACTGGCGTTCACTCAACAACAATGTTGCCACTGTTGATTATAAAGGCGTCGTTTCAGGCGCAGGCGAAGGGACTACGGAAATAATATGCACCATCAACGGTATCAGTAAATCCGTTAGCGTTGAAGTATGGATCACCAAACCTTTCAAAGGTCCGCACATCCTCACCAAAGATGAACCCTACATTCTGCCGGCGATCAATTTCGACTTTGGCGGTGAAGGCAATGCCTATCATGATAATGATGCGGGTAATTCGGGAAATAATAACTACCGTCGGGACAATGGCGATCCCAATGGCGGAGGCGTTGACATCGGCGGCGACCTTGCCGTTGGCTGGACTGGATCGGGCGAGTGGCTCCTCTACACCATTGAAGTGAAGGATGCAGGCGATTATATCTATGAAACAGAAGTATCGGCTAATGCCCCAAGTACATATCGCTTGTATGTGGATGGCGTAAGTGTTTTTGCAGAAGAAGGCAATCCCAACGGCGCCGTAAGTCTTCCTTCTGATGCCGGATGGGGCAACTGGACTTGGAGAACGGCTCCAAAACCCATTACCCTTACCGAAGGCGTACACAAGATCAGATACTATTTCGACAACGCCCAGTTTAATTTCAGAACCATGAAATTCACGCATTCCGATCTGTTTGAACCTCCGATACCTCCACCGGATCCAGTTGACGTAGTAACCGAAATACTGACCACCGTTAAGGACTGGAAGATTGGACCATGGACTGGCATGAGGAATCCCGATAATAGAAATGAAGTGTGGTGGGACTTTAAGGATGCGTCAATTACGGATGATATTTTTACGTTCAACGCCGACGGATCATATATTCATGATACCAAAGGCGATTCCTTCATGAATGAAGGGCTGGGAAATTTATACCCTGATGGCGATCCAGAAGATTCATTCGTAACGGTACATTATACGCCCGCTGCCGATGCTACTTGGGAAGTTTCGAAGAACAGCAGCGATCAGGTCATTTTGACCATCAAGAAGGGATTTTTGGGATATGCTACCGAAGTGAACGAACTGACTCAAGTCCAGTACAGAGTAACAGGGAATTACTCCGATGAAGGAATAAGATTCTATTTACATTCCGGTTGGGATGGCTGGTGCTGGGAATTAGTGCCTGCCAATTGATACCTGAATGAAACAATTAAAGCCGGATTGACTTCTGTTCAATCCGGCTTTTATATTCAGAACTCCTGATATGCTCACTGTAAATTCTTAATTTCAGAAGGTTGTAGGCAAAACGAAAATGTCTAATTATATCAGTTTTTCTCTGTGGTTCTCTGTGACTTCTCTGTGGCTCTCTGTGTAATTTTATTAAGTTTCACGGTTTACACATTGGTTTATTCACAAGTAATTTGTATTTTTGCACAGTAATTTAAAATCGTCAGATTATGGCAACAATAACATTAAAGTACAATTCACGTAATTCAAAAGCGAAAAACTTGCTGAATTATGTTATATCAACAGGTTTGTTGATGCCCAGTATTGACAAAAATTCGAGCTTGGCAAAAGCATTTGAAGAGCTCGAAAAAGGTCATATATATCACTCTGTCAGAAAGTCAAAAGCATGACCGTAGAAGAATTCTTTGCGGCATTGGATTCCATTGAAAATGCCAAATACGATTTGGACTACACCCACTCTTTTAAGAAAAGTGTGAAAAGATGCAGTAAATCTAATCTGGATTTGAGTTTGCTATTAATAACGATATCTTTTCTTGTACAAAACGGATATTTGGAAGACATTTACTATCCACATCCGTTAAAAGGCTTT
>Ga0123353_10013104_pt1 | contig 11852 bp, 21 predicted proteins | sample TergutLab28metaG_3_FD_92763 | JGI IMG/M metagenome (GOLD analysis project Ga0123353, IMG submission 92763) | Labiotermes labralis P3 segment gut microbial communities from Petit-Saut dam, French Guiana - Lab288 P3 | ecosystem: Host-associated > Arthropoda: Insects > Digestive system > Gut ... | reverse complement strand
GCGGCGCAGCTCGAGCGCAGGACCGCTTTCAGGCGCGCCATGAAACAGAGTATTCAGCGCGCGATGCGGCTCGGCGCCAAGGGAATCAAGACGGCGGTTTCCGGACGCCTCAACGGAGCCGACATAGCCAGGAGCGAGAGCTATCACGAGGGGACTATCCCTTTACAGACATTGAGAGCCGATATTGACTACGGTTTCGCCGAAGCAAAGACCACTTACGGGATTATCGGCGTTAAGGTTTGGATATACAGGGGCGAAGTCCTCAGCACCGCCAAAAAAAGCGAAAGCGACGAGAGGCCTCCCAGAGAGATAAGGCCCCCGAGAGATTCGGGACCACCCAGAGGACCCAGACCGCCCAGAGAAGGAGGGGCAAGAGATGCTGCTGCCAAAACGCGTTAAATACAGGCGTGTTCAAAGAGGCCGCATGAAGGGGAAAGCGACCCGCGGCAACACCGTAACCTATGGTGAATTCGGCCTCATGGCCACCGAACCCGGCTGGATAAAGAGCAACCAAATAGAGGCTGCGAGAATAGCGATGACGCGTTCCATTCGCCGCGGCGGCAATGTGTGGATAAAGATTTTCCCCGACAAGCCGGTCACGCAAAAACCCGCGGAGACCCGCATGGGTTCCGGAAAAGGTTCCCCCGAGTTTTGGGTCGCTGTGGTAAAACCCGGACGCGTCATGTTTGAAATAGGCGGGGTGTCAGAAGAGGACGCGAGAGAGGCGATGCGCCTTGCCTCGCATAAGCTTCCCGTAAAAACGAAGTTTGTCCTGAAGGAAAAGGAGGCTTGACAGAAAAATGAAAGCAACTGATTTCCGCAAACTGTCGGCCGAGGAATTACAGGAAAGACTGACAGACCTCAAGGGTGAACTTTTTAATCTTCGGTTTCAACACGCGGTCAACCAATTGGAAAACCCGGGAAGAATAAGAGACGTCAAGCACGATATTGCGAGGGTGAAGACCGTCATACGCGAGAACGAACTTAATACCGCCGAATGAGCGGGGAGACGAACACGATGGAAGAAATGACGCAAAGAAATATCAGAAAAGCACGTATCGGCGTAGTTGTCAGCGACAAGATGGATAAGACCATCGTCGTTGCCATAGAGAGCCGCGTGCAGCACAAACTATACAAGAAATATATCAAACGGACAGTCAAGTTCAAGGCCCATGATGAAAATAATGAATGCGGCGTCGGCGACAGAGTCAGAATAATGGAGACCCGCCCTCTGTCCAAGACCAAGAACTGGCGTCTTGTTGAGATTATAGAAAAGGCAAAATAAGAGTGTCGAAAGGAGGAGGCTTCTGTGGTACAGATGCAAACCTACCTTAAGGTGGCCGACAACACGGGCGCGAAAGAGCTCATGTGCATACGCGTGTTGGGAGGTTCCCGCAGGAGGTACGCCAATATCGGCGATGTGATAGTAGCGTCAGTAAAAAAGGCCGCTCCGGGCGGTTCGGTCAAAAAGGGAGACGTCGTTAAGGCCGTCATTGTCAGGACAAAAAAGGGTATGCGCAGAAATGACGGGACATATATAAGATTTGACGAGAATGCGGCGGTGATTATCAGGGAAGATAAAAACCCGAGCGGAACCCGTATTTTCGGGCCGGTCGCAAGAGAGTTGCGTGACAAGGATTATCTCAGGATTCTCTCACTCGCTCCCGAAGTGCTTTGAGCGGAGGATACATGATATGAATAAATTGCATGTAAAGACGGGCGACACCGTTGAGATTATTTCCGGAAGGGACAAGGGCAACAAGGGAAAGATTCTCGAGGTGTCAAAAAAAGAGAAGAAGGTCATTGTTGAAGGCCAGAATATTGTTACCAAACACGTTAAACCGCGAAGACAGGGGGAGGTCGGCGGCCTCGTCAAGGCCGAGGCGCCGCTCTACGCCAGCAAGGTCATGCCGGTGTGCCCCAAATGCGGAAAGGCCACGAGGGTAGGTCATGATATCGGAAGAGACGGTAAAAAGGTCAGGGTGTGCAGACAAAAGGGCTGCGACGGAACATTTTGATAGTAGAGGGATAGAATGGCAAGATTGAAGGACAGCTACAAGTCGGAGATTACTCCTGCTCTTATGAAGAAGTTCAATTACACCAGCATTATGCAAGTTCCCAAGCTTGACAAGGTTGTGGTAAACGTAGGCGCCGGAGAGGCGAGGGACAACCCGAAAATCATGGAGTCGATACTCGGCGACCTGGCGAAGATAACGGGGCAGAAAGCCGTTATCTGCAAGGCCAAAAAATCAGTCGCGAATTTTAAATTGCGCGAGGGGATGAATGTCGGGGCAAAGGTTACCCTAAGGGGAGACCGGATGTATGAGTTCGTCGACAGGCTTTTCAGCGTCGCGCTGCCCCGTGTCAGAGACTTTCGTGGCATAAGCGGCGACAGTTTTGACGGGCACGGCAACTATGCTTTCGGCTTGCGGGAACAGTTGATATTCCCGGAGATCGAATACGACAAAATCGACGCTATCCGGGGAATGGATATCGCGTTTGTGACCACGGCAAAGACGGACGAAGAGGCAAAAGACCTTCTTTCGGCTCTCGGCGCTCCGTTTGCAGAGTAGGGGGAAACATAAATGGCCAAAAAATCTAAGATAAACAAGCAGAAGGAAACGCCGAAGTTTTCCACGAGAGCCTATAACCGCTGTAAGATTTGCGGAAGGCCGCATGCGTATCTGCGCAAATACGGCGTTTGCCGTATCTGTTTTCGAGAACTGGCATACAAAGGCCATATCCCCGGGGTAAGAAAAGCAAGTTGGTAAAGGAGGATAACAATGAATATCACAGATCCTATAGCTGACCTTCTGACACGCATACGCAACGCGAGCGACGCGAAGCACCCCACTGTTGAAATACCGGCGTCAAACATAAAGAAATCCATCTCGAGGATTCTTGTTGACGAGGGCTATGTCAAGAGCATGAAGGTTACTGAAGATAACAAACAGGGTATGATCAAACTGACGTTAAAATACGGGGAAGACCGTTCTCCGGCGATATCCGGGCTGCGAAGAGTAAGCAAACCGGGGCTTCGCATCTACACGAGCTGTGAGAAAATGCCGAAAGTCCTTCGCGGGCTGGGTATAGCGATTGTCTCAACCCCTAAAGGCGTTATGACAGACAAACAGGCCAGAAAAGAGAATGTAGGCGGAGAAGTGCTGGCTTTCGTTTGGTGAGAGAGGGATAATATGTCGAGAATTGGAAGAAAACCCATCGATGTACCGGTGGGGGTCGAAGTGAAAATTGAAGGACAGAGCGTTTCGGTCAAAGGTCCGAGGGGAGAATTGTCCGGCACATTCAGCCCCTTGCTCTCGATCACTCAGGAGGGCGCAGAACTGCTGGTGAGAAGACCTTCCGATAACAAGGAATACCGCTCGATGCACGGTTTGACGAGGACGCTGATCAGCAATATGGTCATAGGGGTAACAGACGGGTTTACCAAAGAACTGGAAATCCAGGGCGTGGGTTATCGCGCGCAGAAACAGGGTACGGACTTGGTAATGAACCTCGGTTACTCACATCAGGTGGTCGTCGGCGAAACCGATGAGATAAAAATAGACGTCCCCGCCCCCAACAGGATAGTTATCTCCGGCATAGATAAGCAGAAAGTCGGACAATTTGCCGCAGAGGTCCGCATGAAACGTCCGCCGGAGCCGTATAAGGGCAAGGGGATACGGTATGTCGGGGAGTATGTCATACGCAAGGAAGGCAAGGCCGGCAGAGTGTCCGGTTAGTAGGGGGGATATCAAAAATGATAAATAAGCGCGACAACAATAAACAGCGTCTGAGAAGACACCGCCGTGTCCGCGGGAAAATAAGCGGGACGCCGGATTGTCCGAGACTCTCGGTGTTTCGTTCCAGCAAACACATCTACGCGCAGATAATTGACGATACCAAGGGGATAACCCTTTGCAGCGCATCGACTATGGAGAAGTCATTCACCGCCGAAAACAAGGCAAATGTCGACGCGGCGAAGAAGGTCGGGTCCGTCCTGGCAGAGAAGGCTCAAAAAGTCGGTATTCAGAAAGTCGTTTTTGACAGAGGCGGCTACATCTATCACGGACGCGTAAAATCGTTGGCTGAAGGCGCAAGAGAAAGTGGGCTCAAGTTCTAAGGAGGATATGAGTTTGGAAAGAATTGATGCTTCAACGTTGGATATCCAGGAAAGAGTAGTGTCGATTAACCGTGTTGCCAAGACGGTTAAGGGCGGCAGAATATTCAAGTTCTCGGCGCTTGTCGTCGTCGGCGACGGAAACGGCGTTGTCGGGTTTGGACTCGGGAAGGCCGGAGAAGTCCCCGAAGCCATACGAAAGGGAATTGAGGACGCGAAAAAGAATGTTATGCGAATATCTCTCAAAGGTACCACGATTCCGCACGAGGCTGTTGGAAAGTTCGGCGCCGGAAGGGTCCTTCTGAGGCCTGCCGCGCCCGGAACCGGCGTTATCGCCGGCGGCCCGGTACGCGCTGTGGTCGAGGTTGCGGGAATAAAGGATATACGCACAAAATCACTTCGCTCAAACAACCCCATCAACGTTGTGACCGCGACTATCGAGGGCTTAAAGTCGTTGCGCAACGCCGAGGAAGTGGCGAAGGTTCGCGGCAAATCCGTCAATGAGATATAGAGACTTTAGAGATAGAGCGGGGGAGGAATATGATGTCTGAAGAAAAAGAAACTGCGGTGGTTAACGAGGAAGAAGAGAACAGAGAACCTGAAATGACGGCCGAGGTCGAAGAAAAAAAAGAACCTGCGAAGAAAACTGCGGCGAGCGCGAAGAAAACACCCGCCCCGAAGTCGAAAGAAGCCGCCGGCTCATCCGCCAAAAGCAGCACAGCTGCCGGGAAGACGGCTGCAAAAGTTGAAAAAGAGAAGCCGGAAACTGAAGAAGTAGCAGCGTCCGAACCCAAGAAGAGAAGTTCGCCGAAGAAGGCCTCCGAGAAGGTTTCTGAGGAGAAGGGGAGCAAAGCGGATAAAAGCGCGACGAGCCCAAAAAAGGCAGAAGAGTCTGCCGCCGGTGAAGTGAAGACGGTCAAGGCGCCGGCAAAAAGGCAACCCGCAGCAAAGAAAGCGGCGGTTCCCTCAAAGCTCACGATCCGCCTCAAGAGGGGATTCTCGGGTAAACAGGAAAAACAAATCGCGACCGCGAGGTCTTTAGGTCTTCGCAGGATCGGAGACACTTCGGTGCAGCCGGACAATGCCGCGACGCGCGGAAAGATAGCAAAAATCTCCCACATGATAGATATTATCGGCAAATAGAGGGGAAGGTCTATGAAACTCCATGAATTACAACCTGCCGCAGGGTCGGTCTCGAAGCCGAAACGCAAGGGCAGAGGTCCGGGCTCAGGAAACGGAAAGACCGCGGGAAAAGGGCACAAAGGTCAGCTTGCACGCTCCGGAGGGAAGGGCGCCTACTTTGAGGGAGGCCAGCTTCCGCTGTCCCGCCGCCTTCCGAAACGCGGCTTCAACAATATTTTCTCCAAGAAAATTCTCACCGTATCGCTGTCCGATCTCGAAAGATTCGACAATGACGCGATAGTTGACGAGGAAGCGCTCAAAAATACCGGCCTTATCAAGGGAAGGTATGACGGCATCAAGGTCCTCGCGAACGGAGAGCTGTCCAAAAAACTCACGGTGCGGCTTTCGGCGTATTCGGAGTCTGCAAAGATAATGATAGAAAAGGCCGGAGGGAAGGCGGAGGTGGTTTAACGGTGTTCCAAACATTCAGAAACGCTTGGAAAATCGAAGATCTTCGCAAGAGGATACTGTTCACCTTGTTTATTTTGTTCATATTCCGTCTGGGCGCCGCGATAGTCGTTCCGTTCATAGACGGAAGGGTGATAAAGGAAGCGCTCGGCGCGAATCCGGATTCGATTTTTGCGTTCTTTGACATGATGACCGGCGGAGGCTTTACCAGTTCCACCATATTTGCGCTCTCCATACAGCCGTACATCAACGCGTCCATTATAATAAACCTGCTGCAGGTGGCGATACCGGCGCTCGAAAGGCTTTCGCGCGAGGGCGAGGACGGCAGACAAAAGATAAATGTAATAACGCGCTACACCACTGTCGGCATAGCCATAACGCTTGCCATAGTTTACTATTTTCTCGTAAAGCGAAACAACGCGCTCGTGTACACCACCGGCTTTGACGGAATTTTTGCGGCTGTGGTTATCGTTCTGTGTTTTACCGGCGGAGCAGTGCTTGTGATGTGGCTCGGCGAACAGATAGACGCGAACGGAATCGGGAGCGGTATTTCCCTGCTGATATTTACCGGCATAGTCAGCAACCTCGTCAATATTGCGCCTCAGGTCATAACATATTTCCGTGTGGCGTCAGGAACATACGAGGGGGCGCCGGCACAGCCGATTTTCTTCATACTCGTTCCGCTTATCATCGCAATGTTCTTCGCGATGCTCATATTTATCGTCGTGATGACCAGTGCCGAGCGAAGGATACCCGTTCAGTACGCCAAAAAGGTGGTCGGCAGGAAGCTTTACGGCGGACAGAGCACACATATACCGATAAAGGTGAATATGACGGGGGTTCTGCCCGTGATTTTCGCCAGTTCGATACTCTCTGTGCCCGCGACGATAAAGGACTTTTTCAGCATCGGCTCCGGCTTCTGGTCGAGTTTTCTGGGCTTTTTCTCGACAAATAACTGGGGATATGCGGCGTTCTACGCTGTGCTCATCGTCGCGTTCAACTACTTTTACGTCACCGTTCAGTATCAGCCCATGCAGATGGCAAATGATATGCGAAAAAATTCAGGGACCATACCCGGAATACGGCCGGGCAAGCCGACGGCAGATTTCATACAGAGGGTAATATCAAAAATAACTTTCATAGGCGCAATATTCCTTGTGATAGTAGCGATTCTTCCGATAATCATCGACAAGACCACAGGAATAAAAATCGCGTTGGGCGGCACCTCCGTGCTCATTATGGTCGGCGTTGCTCTCGAGGTCTCGAATACGCTTGAATCATATATGCTGATGCGCCATCACAAAGGCTTTCTTGAATAGAGGGGGAAACGCTGCATGAGAATAATATTACTCGGAGCGCCGGGCGCGGGCAAGGGAACGCAGGCGGAAATAATAGCGAAACGGCTTTCGATTCCGGTGATAAGCACGGGCAATATCCTCAGGGAAGCGATGAGGAATGAGACCGAGATGGGACTGAAGGCGAAGGGCTTTGTCGAGAGCGGAGCGCTCGTCCCGGACGATGTTATAATCGGTATTCTGCGTGAACGTCTGTCTGAGAGCGACTGTGCCGACGGTTTTATTCTGGACGGGGTTCCCCGCACCGTAAACCAGGCTGACGCCATATCCGACATGGGTATTATAATAGACAGAGTCGTCAATATTGAAATCGCCGACGAGGTAATAATCAAACGTATGGCGGGAAGGCGCGTATGCCCGGATTGCGGAATGAGCTATCATGTTGAGAACAATCCGCCAAAGGAAGCAGGCGTCTGCGGCAACTGCGGGCAGAACCTGCAAACGCGTAAGGACGACCGGGAGGAAACGGTTTCGGAGAGATTGAGGGTCTACCATTTGCAGACAGAGCCGTTGAAGGACTATTATTCGCACACCGGAAAACTTCGGTCTGTAGAAGGAAATGCCCCGATTGACGATATTACAAGGGAAATACTCTCAGCCCTGGAAACTTAAAGCGCAATGGTGATAATAAAGACAGCGGATGATCTCAGGAAGATGAAAGCCGCCGGGGAGATAAGCGTTGGAGCACTGAAAGTTGCAGGGGACGCCGTGCGCGCGGGAGTTACGACCTCTTATATAGACGCCAAAATCCATGAGTATATTACTGGAATGGGCGCGGTTCCCTCCTTTCTCGGATATAACGGATTCCCGGCGTCGGCCTGTATCTCCGTAAATAACGAGGTGATCCACGGAATACCTTCGAAGAGGGTCATCCAAGAGGCGGATATTGTCAGCATCGACGTGGGCGTGCTGTATGAAGGTTTTCACGGCGATAACGCTGCGACCTTCGCGGTGGGAGAGATTTCCAAGGAGAATGAGAAGCTAATTGAAGTGACGAAGGAATGCCTGTTCAGAGCGGTTGAGGCCGCAAAAAAGGGGAACAGGGTCGGGGATATCTCGAGCGCCGTGCAAACCTGCGCAGAGGCGAACGGATTTTCCGTAATCAGGGATTATGTAGGACACGGCGTGGGCAGGGAGCTCCACGAAAAACCAGAGGTCCCGAATTTTGGGTCTGCCGGCAGGGGTCCGAGGCTTGTGCCGGGCATGACTTTGGCTATCGAGCCGATGATAAACGCCGGCGAGAGATACATTAAGATACTCGATAACGGGTGGACAGTGGTGACGTTGGACTCGCGCGCCTCGGCGCATTTCGAGATGACTGTGGCGATTACCGAAAATGAAACGAAGATTCTGACTGACTGGCGCGGGGTGTTTTGATGGATCTGGTGAACGGTCAGGTCGTTATCTCATTGACCGGCAGGGACAAGGGCCGATATATGGCTGTAATAAGACAGGAACCGGGATTCGCCTACGTGGCGGATGGAAAAACAAGACACATATCGCAGCCGAAAAAAAAGAACATCAAGCACCTTGCCGCAACAAAAACGAGTGTCGACATTGAAAAAATTGAAAACGACAAATCGCTGCGGGAAGCAATAATTGAGGCGTTTGGCTCAGACGGGCGCTGAAATGGACAGATAAGGAGGCAAGAACTTGTCCAGAGACGATGTATTGGAAGTTGAAGGTCTGATCAAAGAAGTGCTGCCAAATGCGACTTTTTTGGTGGAACTGCAAAACGGACACAAAATCCATGCTCATATATCGGGAAAGCTGCGCATGAATTTCATACGTATTCTTGCGGGTGACAGGGTCACTGTCGTGATGTCGCCTTACGATTTGACAAAGGGCCGCATAACGTGGCGCTTCAAATGATAAAATTGAGAACTACTCTTTCTGCCGAAGCGCAGGAGCTGTATTGGAGGGATAAGAAATGAAGGTTAGGCCTTCGGTCAAACGAATTTGCGAAAAATGCAAAATCATAAAACGTCACGGACGAGTGATGGTTATATGCAAAAATCCAAAACACAAACAGCGCCAGGGTTAGGCGCGAATAAACGGAGGTAAAAAATCTATGGCGCGAATTGCTGGAGTCGACCTGCCGAGAGAGAAGCGGGTTGAAGTGGGGCTTACCTACATTTATGGTATCGGGGCCAGCATGTCAAGAACGATTCTAAAGGGCACGGGTGTGAACCCCGACGTCAGAGTGCGGGATCTCACCGACGGCGATGTCGCGAAGCTGAGGGAATACATCGACAGAAATGTTAAGGTGGAAGGCGATCTCCGCCGGGATGTCGCTATGGACATCAAACGCCTTGTCGAAATAGGTTGCTATCGCGGTGTCCGGCACCGCAAGGGCCTGCCTGTGCGTGGGCAGAGGAGCAAGACCAACGCCCGCACTCGCAAGGGGCCCAGAAGAATTGTTGCAAATAAGAGAAAATAGGGAGGGATAACGCAAGGATGGCAGCACCCAGAAAAAGAGCGACAGGGACAAGACGCCGCCGAGAGCGAAAAAATATAGAACGCGGCGCCGCCCATATCCAGTCTACATTCAACAATACAATAGTGACAATTTCTGATATCGCAGGGAACACTGTTTCATGGGCGAGCGCGGGGGGGTTAGGTTTCCGCGGTTCGAGGAAATCTACGCCGTTCGCCGCGCAGCAGGCCGCCGAAGTCGCCGCTAAGGCAGCGATGGAACACGGCATGAAAACGGTTGAGGTATATGTCAAGGGGCCGGGTTCCGGAAGGGAAGCGGCTATCAGAGCCTTACAGGCCGCCGGACTCGACGTCAATATGATAAAGGACGTCACTCCGATACCCCACAACGGCTGTCGACCGCCGAAAAGACGCAGGATTTAGCGTTTTTTGTGTGAGCGCGATATAAAAAATGAAAGAACAAGAATTTACAGATACGGCAAGGAAGACCGTAACCACGGGAGGTAAATAAAGTATGGCAAGATATACCGGCGCTGTTTGCAGGTATTGCCGCCGAGAGGGCGTAAAACTGTTTTTAAAAGGGGATCGCTGTTATTCGGAAAAATGCGCGTTTCAGCGCAGAAGTTATGCACCCGGACAGCATGGACAGGGTAGGAAAAAAGCGAGCGAATACGGGACCCAGCTCAGGATGAAGCAAAAAGCAAGGCGGTATTACGGCGTCCAGGAAAGCCAATTTGCGAAATACTTCGATATGGCGGCCCGCCATTCCGGGATAACCGGTGAAATACTGTTAAGGACCCTTGAGAGCAGGATGGACAACGCCGTTTATCGCGCGGGATTTGCAAATTCTCGCAAGGAGGCGCGGCAGCTTGTATTACACAGGCATTTCACGGTCAACGGTAAAATAATAAATATTCCGTCCTACCTCATCAAAGAGGGCGATATCATAGCCGTCAAGTCCACCGACTGCGATAAAATAAAGGGCGCCATAGAGGCCAACAGCGCCAGGCCGAAACCGGCGTGGATGAGTATCGCGGAAAACGCCGTGACAATAATTCGTCTGCCGGAACGCGAGGAAATAGACTTTGACGTCGAAGAACAGTTTATAGTTGAGTACTACTCCAGATGATACCATAGCTCTCTGAGAATATGACATACAAGTGAATACCGCGGACTTCCCGCTGACAGGAGGGTTTTATGATAATTGAGATAGAAAAGCCGAGAATAGATACGGTTGAAATTGCGGATGAAGGTTCATACGGAGTCTTTACGGTGGAACCGCTGGAGCGCGGTTTCGGAACAACGCTCGGGAACGGGTTACGGCGCGTTCTGCTCTCTTCACTCCCCGGCGTGGCTGCTGTTTCCATAAAAATAGACGGAGTTTTGCACGAATTTTCTACAATTGAGGGGGTCAAGGAGGACGTCACTGAAATAGTCCTCAACGTAAAAGGGATAACCGCTAAACTGCACAGCGACGGGGCGAAAACCGTTTTCATAGATGTTGAGGGCGAGGGCGAGGTTACCGCCGGCAGCATCAAGCCGGACGCGGAGTTTGAGGTTCTCAATCCCGACTGGCATATCGCCTCCATTGACAAGGGCGGAAGGCTCACGATGGAGATGACCTTTGACAGGGGCAGGGGATACGTTTCGTCCGAGCGGAATAAAACCGGCGCGGGCGCGAGCAATGTGATTGGGGTCATACCGGTCGACAGCATATATACGCCCGTTCTCAAAGTGAACTACACAGTGGAAGACACCCGTGTCGGACAGATAACCGACTATGATAAACTGACGCTGGAAGTAAAGACAGACAAGACGATAACCGCAAAAGAGGCGGTGTCGCTGGGCGCGAAAGTGCTCACGGAACATCTCAATCTCTTCAAAAATCTGTCCGAAGACATTCATGAAACTGAGATAATGATTGAAAAGGACGAGAGGAGCAAGGAGAGGTTGTTGGAGATGACTATAGAGGAGCTCGACCTCTCGGTCAGGAGCTTTAACTGCCTTAAGAGAGCCGGAATCAACACGGTAGGGGATTTGACGAGCAAAACCGAGGATGAGATGATGAAAGTCCGCAATCTCGGAATAAAATCGCTCGAAGAGGTCATCAATAAATTGACTTCGTTGGGCTTTTCGCTGGGCTCCGGCGACGACTGACGCATGAGCGCAACAGGGGTCCTGTAAGAGTCTTGTTTTATTCATTACAAAGGAGTATATGACAATGCCGGGTACAAGAAAACTCGGAAGGAAAACCAGTCACCGCAGAGCCATGCTCCGCGCGATGGTGACTTACCTTCTTGAAAACGGACGCATAGAGACGACGGTGACCAGAGCCAAGGAGGTTCGCTCACTGG
>Ga0123353_10013103_pt1 | contig 11853 bp, 6 predicted proteins | sample TergutLab28metaG_3_FD_92763 | JGI IMG/M metagenome (GOLD analysis project Ga0123353, IMG submission 92763) | Labiotermes labralis P3 segment gut microbial communities from Petit-Saut dam, French Guiana - Lab288 P3 | ecosystem: Host-associated > Arthropoda: Insects > Digestive system > Gut ... | reverse complement strand
TTGCTTTCAAAATTGTATCTTTGACGCGGGAAAAACAGCCATAAAATTTGGCACGAAAGCGATACGTCAGTTGTGAATTGCTTTCAAAATTGTATCTTTGACGCGGGAAAAACAGCTTGCAACTACTTCTGAAATGCAGCAATTAAGTTGTGAATTGCTTTCAAAATTGTATCTTTGACGCGGGAAAAACAGCCCCCCTTTTTTAATAAAAGAGCATCTACTTGTTGTGAATTGCTTTCAAAATTGTATCTTTGACGCGGGAAAAACAGCTCGATGACGGCGTTAAACATTGGTTGTGTGTTGTGAATTGCTTTCAAAATTGTATCTTTGACGCGGGAAAAACAGCATGTCTGTATTGGAGTATTATCAGGCGTTTGTTGTGAATTGCTTTCAAAATTGTATCTTTGACGCGGGAAAAACAGCCAAAAGCCATTCTTTTTATTGTCGCAGTATGTTGTGAATTGCTTTCAAAATTGTATCTTTGACGCGGGAAAAACAGCAATATTTAAAAGAAAAAATAAACCTGTTAGTTGTGAATTGCTTTCAAAATTGTATCTTTGACGCGGGAAAAACAGCAATAACATATATGAAACCGATAAAATTTAAGTTGTGAATTGCTTTCAAAATTGTATCTTTGACGCGGGAAAAACAGCATTATTATACTGTATATTAATCTTCTAAGTGTTGTGAATTGCTTTCAAAATTGTATCTTTGACGCGGGAAAAACAGCCTTGCAAAAAAAGTGTTCGAGATACACTCCGTTGTGAATTGCTTTCAAAATTGTATCTTTGACGCGGGAAAAACAGCATTACCGAGACGATTATGAACAATTCATGGTTGTGAATTGCTTTCAAAATTGTATCTTTGACGCGGGAAAAACAGCGGACGCAAAAAATTGGTGAGGCTTATTTGGTTGTGAATTGCTTTCAAAATTGTATCTTTGACGCGGGAAAAACAGCGGAGGAGTAGATTTAAGAACCGCTCAGCAGTTGTGAATTGCTTTCAAAATTGTATCTTTGACGCGGGAAAAACAGCGTTCTCCTAAATTTGCAAATGGTGGCCAAGTTGTGAATTGCTTTCAAAATTGTATCTTTGACGCGGGAAAAACAGCAAACAGAGTTCTCTAAAAAAGTTTTAATAAGTTGTGAATTGCTTTCAAAATTGTATCTTTGACGCGGGAAAAACAGCTGACATGATGACACAATGCGATTACAACGTGTTGTGAATTGCTTTCAAAATTGTATCTTTGACGCGGGAAAAACAGCTCATTTTTGTAGTCATCTTTATCATCACACGTTGTGAATTGCTTTCAAAATTGTATCTTTGACGCGGGAAAAACAGCTTCGCTTTCGGACAAAATTTCATGTGATAAGTTGTGAATTGCTTTCAAAATTGTATCTTTGACGCGGGAAAAACAGCTAGTTAATGATGTTAAGCGATTTCCAAGTAGTTGTGAATTGCTTTCAAAATTGTATCTTTGACGCGGGAAAAACAGCTGAATATGTCGAAGTTTATGTGACTCAACAGCTTAAAGATAGTAATAGAATTTTAAAAACAGGCTGTTCTAAACAACAAAATCTGCTTACAAAGGCAGATTTTGTTGTTCTGTTAGAATAATTCCAATTGCTGAAATGGAGCAAATATTGGCTTTTCTTTTTTGCAATAAAATAGTTCCATTGTTCCAAATTGTTTATCGGTAATGATCAAAATTCCAACATAACCCTTTTCAGGCAAAAAAGACTTTACCCTTTTTATGTGAACATCAGCATTTTCACTTGATGGACAATGACGCAAATAAATGGAAAATTGAAACATTGTAAATCCATCTTCCAACAAGTTTTTACGGAATTTGGCATACTCTTTCTTTTCCTTTTTGGTTTCTGTTGGCAAATCAAAAAATACCATTATCCACATAATTCGGTATTCGCTAATACGTTCCATTAAATTTCCGGATACATTATCTTTCGACTTTCCCCGCTAAAACACTTATACAACGAGGAAGTAGTAAGACCTGCTGCAATCATCAGCGGGCTTCGTTGTCCGTTTAGTTTAACATCAAGAACAGGAACAGTAAGTAATTTTGCCTTTGCATCTTTGTTAATTTCAATAATTCCGTTGTCGAACATTTCAACAACTAACTTGTCAACGAAAGGTCGAAATGGCTCCATTATGTCGTCTGCCAAACAATAGGCATTGTAACGATTATGATGATGAATACCAAGCGTTGGCAACAACCCACTTGAAACTAATGCGCGAGCAATAATTGCTCTCAAAATAGCATAACCATAATTCAGCAAATTATTCGGAGGTTCACCATCCTTGTTACGTCTGAAATTATTGAAAAGATTTTGCCAGTAATATACAGCAGCACGTGCTTCTAAATTATCAGTATCATCACTTCGAACTTCGCCAACCCATTTTAACATATTTCTTATCTCAACATTCCTGCACATTTTCAGAATCGCTGCCTGATTTTCTATCTTTGACTGAACTGTTTGCTGCCAAAGTTGCTTTTTTAAAGGCAGAGAAGCATTTATCTGGTCTCTAAAACGCTCATTTTGAGTAGCATTTCCTGATAATGGCAGCATAAGTCCCATCGGCATTCTACTGCTGTCACAAGTGATTACAGCGCTATTGTTTTCAAGCAATGCTTCCAATACGCCTTGTGTAATTGTGATCTGTCTGTTATCCAATACTATTACTCCTATATCTTCAATCGGAACAGTCCTAAGACTTGCCTCTTTGAACGAGTCAGGTATTGAATCGTTATTCTCCACTTCGGGCAATTTTATTACTAACTGAGCATTTTTCAAACTCAGATAGGTGGGATTACCAAAATATAATGTTTTCTTTATCATTGGTTTACAGATTCATATTAATATTCTCCAATTTTTACTATTTGACCAATATGATTGACACGAACTTTAACAATATTTTCAATTGGAAGAAGACTTTGAATAAAATGGTATGTAATATTTGATAATTGTTTTTTATTTTTTAAAGTTTCTCCTGTAACAGCCATTGTCTCTAAATGATGATTAAAAACATAATTTTTAGTAGACAATTTCTTAACAATAAACAAATTCGGACTAATCAATCCATAATTTTCCGGATTTATTAAATCAACTTCCTTCGGATTGAATCCTGTTTTTTCATTCGGAAATACAAAATATTCATTTTTTTTCATACTGAAGAGAAATTCCCATCCTTCATAACGCTTGTATTCCTTATCAATCAATTGTAACCCTGCATTGGCTCGAGCTACAGCCTCAAAAAATGATACGACTTTTTCCTGTAAATTTCCATCAGCATCACTATAAATAGCAACGTGGTGATTATTGGAAGTGCTTATAAAATCAATCCGCTGTTTATTATCATTTTCATCTAAAATAAAGTTTCCGTCCTTATCGCATTTGTTATGTAAACTTTCAGCGTTGCTTATACCTGAAATGGTTACACGTTTTATTGAAATTCCTTTTTCTTGATTGAGCCAAATCGGATTTTCATCAAGATTTGAAAATGCTATTTTAGCATCATTTTTATATTCTTCCAATCGTTTTTCCAATATACGTCTGATTTTTACGTCAATTACCTTATCTGTTTTCAAATCGGAAGAAACTTCTTTGCGAATTGTGTAAACGGTTTCAAAGGTAACGGTCTTCACTTTTTCAGGAACTTTTTTCGTATTTAACTTGTCTAAATAAATCGGATTGTTTGACAGACTGTTTTTCCCGGTAAACGCTTTTTTCGGGTCATTACCATTTTCCTGTAATCGTTTTAATAAAGCGTCTCTGTACGCCGGTTTTGTTATCGTTAATATTTTGGTTTCATCAAATTTTGCATTTACATTCTCTTCTTTTATAACATATTGTTTTTGACAACCGTAAATCGTTTCATTATGCAACTGCCCGCGTGGAGTTTGCTGTATCTTTTTATTTATTCCTGCTTGTTTCTTTGTTGTGTTTATATTTTGTGTAACAATTTTATTTTTGGCTTTTATTGAAATTAAAGTGTTATCTAAATGTTTTTTTGCTTCTGTTCTAAATTCATTTAAAGCAAAAGGCGGATTGAATAATAATTTGCCTTTATCATTTCGATAGAGTTCGTTTTGTTCAATGCCATATATGCTTGAACTTTTGTCACTCTTTGCATTCAAATTATTTAGATACTGAATAATATTCCGCTTTGTAAATGCTACAGTCAAAGCGTCCATTGCGTGGTGGCGATGGTCGTTACGTTTTGTCCAATCTTTTATTTTGCGAATTCTGTGTCCTTCTTCGTTCGTAAATTCTTCGGTCATATCAAGATTTTTATATTTGTCCCAATTCAACTCTTTCATTACATCAACCAATTGCCAATCTTCACGCAAACGGTCAGTAATAGAGCCCGTTGTAGAAACTACAAACTTTACAAGATCTTCTAAAATATTTTTGGCATATTTTGCAATATACTGGGTATCCCTAATATCGCGGTCAATAAATCCATCAGGAATATCTTTTCCTTGCATTATAAGTTTATTGTATTTCGTACGGGAAAAAACACCATTTTTATACATAGTTTCTATTCTATTTAAATAATCTTCCAAACCTTTTTCACCATACTTTTCTTTTACAAAATCATAAGCAGTCTCATTCCCTTTTTCAATGTTTATACTTCTTAATTCCAGTGTTTTGTTAGAAAAAGAATCATCAAACAATCGCGATTGTGGAATAATATGTTCAACATCAAAATCACCGCTAAAAACTGCGCCGGGAGAAATATATGTGTTGGAATAAAGTGTTTTATAACCGTTGTCTTTTAATTCTTCGTAGAGTTTATAACGAATTATATCATTGCGACTTATATACGAAAGATTGAAAGGTGGCTTACTCAAAATTACCTTGTATTGTTCGTGCAATTTTGTGGTTTCGGCAATAGATTTGGTCAATTCTTCACGCTCTTTGGCATTTTTCTTAAGTTCACGCGCTAATTCGATGCGGATTTCATCAAATGGTTTTTCAACTATTTTACCATTTTCATCTTTTTTCCCGTAAACATCAATAATTGTATTTATTACGTTAATCATTTGATTAAGAATTTTCTCAACTACAGGATTCCGCAAAGAGTTTTTTGGTAGAATTTCCAATCTATCTTTCAGTATTTTATTTTCAATTTCATCTTTTGTTAATGATGATTTTGAATGTCTATAACCCGCATATTCACAAGCCACATCGTACTTATTTCCTTCTTTCAGATGAGGAAGAATTTTACGAATCGCTTTTGCCGAAAGGCTGCCATAATCGTTTTTAAAAGTAACATTGGCTATAATAGAGGCAGAATCTCTGTTAAAACCGAAATTTGCTATTAATTTGTTGATAAGATTTTCATTTCCCGTATTTGAATTGTCACCCTCGAAAGAGTAAAGTAAATGCCAAAGTTGATACATCGGTTGTTTATCTGGTTCTTTAATAGAATCAAAATACAGAATATCAGAATTATATCCAAGAGCATTAAAAACCTCTTCAACTGATTTAATAATGTCTTTTGCAGGTTTTTTCAGAATATCAATATCGTGCCCGCTCATCTCAATTATTTTTTTATATGCTTCTAATAGAGCATTTTGCGTTAAATTACCTTGAACAGAGTTAAAATTCAAGTCTAATTCATTTGGATTATCAAAAAGGAGTTTTAAAATATCTGTTTTTTTAAGTTCTTTTTTTATAGAAAGTTCTGCTGCAAGTAATTCTTTTTCTTCCTGATACAATTCTCTTCTTCCGCCATATTCAACAGCATCTTCTATATTATCAAATAAAGAAGCCCCTTTTTGTTTTTTGGTTTTCTTCCCTTTACCAAATACTTCAATGTTATTCAATACCTGCCAAATCTTAAACTCTTGAAATAAAGGAGAAGAGCGCGGAATTACACGGCTTCCAATGGTTTTTGTCTTCTTTTTTCCGTCAATTTCCACTTCAATTTTCCGGCTTTCAAATTCACAAAAACTAATCAATCCTTTTTGGCTTTTCAGGCGGCGTTGGTAAAAAATAACTACATCCCGGATTTCGTTTTTCAGTTCGTAAGTCAATTCCTTGTGAGATTTTGCTTGCGTTTCCCAAAGTGTGTTAAATTCATCCATATAATCCTGACGATAAAACATCATATTTTTTAAACTTGCATTTGGGTTTTTATCTAAAATTGCCATTTGGTACTGCCCCACAGTTTGTTTATTGAAAAACAGTTCTTTACTTCTGTCGCTAATGGCTCCCAAATAACCACTTGAATTGTAAATTTTTGCATTAATCTCTTGAAAAACAATCACTAATTGTTCCAATGATAGTTGTTCTAAAATCCCTTGAGTTCTCCAAAGCAAATTTTCTATATTTTGTTCATCTTTTTTACCATCTCTTTTTATTCCAACCAGTTTGTACTCTTTTTCAACTTCAATATTTTTTCCTTCTTCATTATTCCATTCGATATGTTTTTCTTTCCAAATGAAATGCTTTGCACAAATAGCCCAAACTACTTCACGTTTCTTCCCTCTTAATTCTTCTTTCAATTCATCAGTAAGAATTTCAGGATAAAACTCTTTTTGTTTCTTCCAGATTTTGTCAAATTCTGTTTGTAAATCTGAGCGATAAAAATCGGGAAGATATTTTTTGCCGTTATTTAATAGTTGAAGACAAAATTGTCCGGGCGTAAGATTTTCTTCATATAATTTCTTGGCAATTTCCATACCATCAATCAATTGCCCTTCATCCTGACTTTTTAGTTTTCTACTGCTTTTGTAACCTCGTTTTTTATTTATCATAAGCAATACGCGAGCAAATTGCTCTAATGTTATTTCTTCTGTAACTGCTTTTACTCTCAGGCGATAGGTTTCAAAAGTGGTTTTATTGCCGTTTTCTGACAAAATTGTATTATCTGAAATAATATTGTGATCTTTCAAAATCTCTAAAAGATTTTCTCTGCGAAGTTTGTATCGCTGTAAATTACGACGCATACTTCTTTTTAGAGTTCTATCTGCATTAGTAGTAATGCTTTTCCCTTTTTCAAAATTTGTTAATTCATCAACAGTCAATGGGTTTACACGCACTCCTAATTGAATAATTGAGGATTTTTCCTCACTGTTTTCGGATTCGTTTACTAACGCCCAGCCGATACTGTTTGTTCCCAAATCCAATCCTAATATCCTTTTCATAAAAAAACGTTTTTAAAATAATTTGTAAAATTACATTTTTTTCTTGTAAATCAAAAAATAATTTGTATTTTTGCCGCACAATTTTGAAAGAAATTCACAATAAGGATTATTCCGTTGTGAAAACATTTAAAGCGGGGTGTAAAAACCTCGTTTTTTTGTTGTGTGAATGTTTGGTAAAAAAACTGCTTAAATTTTTTATATTTCTGATAAATTATACTTTTGCAAAAAATACATAATTCGAAGATGGCAAAATTTCCAGATTCATTTCAAAATAGAATTAAAAGACAGTTTGGTGGCGATTCTGCAGATTTTTTGGGCGCTTTAGAAAGGCCGCCTGTTACTTCAGTTAGAAAAAATCCTAAAAAACTAACTGGTTTATGGAATGATAATGAAACAGTTCCATGGTGTCGCGAAGGTTATTATCTATCTCAAAAACCTGTTTTCACGCTTGATCCGCTTTTTCACGCGGGGTGTTATTATCCGCAGGAGGCGGGCAGTATGGTTATTGATTGGATATTACGCCAGATTGAGTCAATTCCTGATAGTCCGATTGTTCTTGATTTATGCGCTGCTCCCGGCGGGAAGGCAACATTATTAGCGTCCTGGATGGAGGGTAAAGGATTATTGGTTGTCAATGAAATTATTCGTAATCGAAGCCTGATATTGCTTGAAAACATGATTAAATGGGGATATCCGAATTGTGTTGTTACACAAAATTCACCTGCAGATTTTTCTGGACTACAGCATTTTTTTGACCTTATAATTGTGGACGCACCATGTTCGGGCGAGGGTATGTTTCGTAAAGAAAAAAGAGCGATTGAAGAATGGTCTGAAAGCGCTGTGGCAATGTGTGCAGTCCGACAGCGCAAAATACTTGATGATATTTGGTATTGTTTGAAACCTGGCGGTATTTTGATATATAGTACTTGTACATATAATCCTTCTGAGAATGAGGATAATATCGCTAATTTTGCAAAAGAAAATGACGCTGAAGTACTGCAACTTGTGCCGCCTGAATTGTGGGGAATTACAACTATTGAAATTGCAGGCGGCTCAGGATTGGCTTTCTATCCGCATTTAACAAAAGGGGAGGGATTTTTTGTTACGGCTGTCCGTAAAACAGAAGGAAAAGAGCATAAATCATTTTCAAAAAAAGAAAAAAATACAAATCCAATAAAACTAAAAACTGACTTTTCATCAATATTAACTACTGATGTTGAGTGGGGGTTTTTTAAAGAAAATCAAGAAGTTCACGCTTTTTCGCAACGATACTTCAAACATCTGAATTTACTCAAAAATTCTTTAAACATGTTGGATTATGGTGTAAATATCGGGATATCAGGTCAAAATGGACTTATTCCTTCTCAGTCATTGGCAATGAGTATGGTTTTTAGAAACAACGGATTATTCTCTGAAATCGCTCTTGAACTCAAGGAAGCGCTTGATTATCTGAAAGGTGATATTTTCCCATCTTCAACAATCAAAAAAGGATATGTTTTGTTTAAATATAAAGAAATTCCGCTTGGTTTCGGAAAAGATATTGGGTTGCGTATCAATAATCTTTATCCGTCAAATTGGAGGATTAGGATGAAAGTTTGAAAAACAGTAAGTTTTTTTATAATTATAGATTGTATTTCTAAAAAATAGTTTATTTTTGTGCCGTTAATTATATTATTTATATTTTTACAATTATCATGCAAAACTTCTTAAATAATTTAGCTGAATACCATATTCAAAATCACTCCGATAAAATCAGCGACATCTGCTTTGTTTTTCCCGGACGGCGTGCAGGCATATTTTTTAAGAAATATCTGAAGGAAAAAGTTGATAAACCGATATGGTCGCCGCCTGTTTTGACTATTTCAGACTTTTTCACAAATTTGTCGGGCATGTATTCAAGCGATAATATAACGCTTTTGTTCAGGCTTCATTCCTGCTATTGCGAAGTTACAGGCAATGCAGTTTCAATTGATGAGTTTTTACCTTTTGGGACGACAATTCTCAATGATTTCAATGATATTGACAACTATATGGTTGATGCAGAAGTTCTCTTTTCCAATATGTTAGAATATAAAATGCTTGAAGATGACTTTTCTCATCTGTCAAAAGAACAGATTGAAGCGATAAAAACATTTTGGAGCAGTTTTGACCCTCAAAAATTGTCGCAACATCAGGATGAATTTCTAAAAATTTGGGATAAAATGTTTGAATTGTACAAAACATTTAAACAAAAATTAACAGACAGTAGTGAAGCATACGAAGGAATGTTATATCGGGCTGTTTCCGAAAAAATAAAGAGTGAACGATTTGTCGAAATGCCTTATAAACATGTTGTTTTTGCCGGATTCAACGCCCTAAGCAGATGTGAAAGAGTACTTTTCAATATTTTGAATCTTCAGGGAAAAGCATCTTTTTTTTGGGATTATCCTCAATGGCTGATAGATATGGACAAGAACAGTCCGCAAAACCATCCGGGACATGAAGCGATAACCTTTATCAAACAGAATCTTATGGATTTTCCATCTCCAAAAGCATGGAAAACGCCTGCTGGAGACTCTTTGCCTGTGATAACAATTACTTCTACCCCAAATGATTTAGTGATGGCACAAATTGCTGCTTCTCAAATAATTAAAGACAATCTGCCGAAAAACGATACAGAAGCAGAAAAAATCGCAGTCGTTTTGGCTGATGAAACCCTTTTGTTTCCTGTTTTAGATTCAATTTCTGCTGATATAAAAAGCATTAACATCACTCTCGGATATCCTGTGAAACATACTCCTGCATACACACTTATTGAAAATATTCTGAACTTTCAGAAAACGACACGAACTACAAAAGAGGGTAAAACCTGGTTTTATCACCGTACTTTGACTGCTTTACTGCGTCATCAATATATTAGCAGAATTTTGGGCGAAACTTGCAATAGTTTGATTAATAGGATTATAGCCTCAAAACAGATTTATATTGAAAAAGATTCGCTTCTGCCTGATAATCAAGTCGCTATGATTTTATCGAAAGTTGATTCAATAAATGAATTAACAACTTATTTGGAAAATATTCTATATCAAGCTCTTAATTCACTTTCAGGAGATAAAAATCTTGTTCTTGAGCATGAATTTGTTTTTCATATACAAACAATAATCAGGCGTTTGACAGATGTCTTAAATGAGCATAATCAGCATCCTACGCCCGAGACATGGCTGGCGCTTTTCAAGCGTTTGGCAGAACAGACGTCAGTTTCATTCAAGGGAGAACCTGTTAAAGGGCTGCAAATCATGGGAATACAGGAAACTCGGATGCTTGACTTTGATAAAATAATCATTCCGGGAATGAATGAAGGTATTTTTCCAAAAACATCTCAACCTGATACTTTCATCCCGTTCAATTTGCGGAAAGGACACGATTTGCCGACCATTGAAAACAGAGATGCCATTTTTGCATATTACTTTTACAGAATGATTAACAGGGTTCGGGAAATTAATCTGGTTTATTCCACATCAAAAACGACAATTTGTGAGGGCGAAATGAGCCGTTTTTTGCAACAACTTTATTATGAATATCCCGGTGAGGTGAAAATGGAACACGTTTCTCAAAGTCCCAAAACCCGCAAAATTATTCCTGTTTATGCAGAAAAAGACGATAATGTTATTAAACTGATGCAGAAATGGGAAAAAGATTCAATACTTTCACCAAGCGCGTTGAGCGTTTACATAGATTGTCCTTTGCAATTTTATTATTTATATGTTGCAAATATCAGAGAATCAGAGGAAATAGTCGAAGATTTAGATATGAGAACATTCGGAAATATGTTTCATCAAACTATCGAATTGATTTATAAACCATTAATCGGGAAAAATGTTACAGCTTCAGACATTAAATCTATTCTTGACAATGAAAATGAAATAAAAAAATGCACAAACACTGTATTTGAACGAAATATACCATTTGTTAAGCAGGTTTCCGAAACATTTATTGATTTACAGGGAAAAAACAGTTTGGTTTATGAGGTAATAATCAAGTATATAAAAAAATTTCTGGAACATGAAATTGAAAATACTCCATTTAAATTGGTTGACCTCGAAAAGCGCGTTTCAATGCAATACAAAATTTCAGATGAAAAAACCATAAATATTGGTGGAATAATTGACCGTATTGATATAAAAAACAACAGATTAAGAATTATTGACTACAAAACAGGAAAAACTGTTCATCAAATAAAAAGTATTGACGATTTATTCGACCCCCAGAAACATTCTGATAATAAGGCAGTTTTCCAAACGCTTGTTTACTCTTTTATTGAAGCGCAAACAAATTCAGACATAGAAATTATACCCGAAGTTATTTCAGTACGTAAACTGTTTGGCGATAATTTCTTAAGCGAAATAACCTTAAAACCTGATAGAAACGAAGGTGAAACTATTACATACAACCTTGTAAAAGAAGATTTTAAAAGATGCTTTTATCTTCTTGTCAGAGAGTTATTTTCACCAGATATTCAGTTTCGGCAGACTGAATGTAAAAAAACATGCGAATATTGCTTGTTTAGTGAGCATTGTGAGGTTTGATTAATAGATTTATTATTTTATCACATAAATAACACCAAATGAATAATTTAATACAAATAATTAAAGAACTTGCAAATTCATCTTTACCTGAAATAATAGGATTTCGCCGTTGGT